>Ga0163108_10000166_pt1 | contig 49004 bp, 37 predicted proteins | sample Fk1155metaG_FD_109644 | JGI IMG/M metagenome (GOLD analysis project Ga0163108, IMG submission 109644) | Marine microbial communities from the Central Pacific Ocean - Fk160115 155m metaG | ecosystem: Environmental > Aquatic > Marine > Oceanic > Photic zone | place: The Central Pacific Ocean...
ATGGCCGAGGGGATTCCCCTGGCCAGAATCGGAAAACCTGAAGAAATTTCGTCGCTGGTAGCCTTCCTGTGCGGCCCCGGTGCGAGTTATATTACTGGAGAAGTTATTCGCGTGGATGGTGGGCTTGCCATCGGTTGCTGAGGACTGGGTCCGAGGCAACGGCATTATCCTGCCGGTTTTTTTTGGAGAGAGATATAGTGTCTGATATCAATGCAAAGGTAGTAGAGATTGTCGTTGAGAGGCTCAATGTCGGTGCCGACACGGTGACTGCGGAGAGCAGTTTCATCAACGACCTGGGGGCTGACTCCCTGGACATCGTGGAGTTGGTGATGGAATTCGAAGAAGCCTTCGATATGACCATCCCCGATGAAGATTCGGAGAACATTCGAACGGTCGGTGAAGCTGTAAGCTATATCGAGTCGAAGGTTGGCGGTGGCGGCGGAGACGCTGGCGGAGACGCTGGCGGAGACGACGGCGGAGACGACGGCGGAGATGCTGGCGGAGACGACGGCGGAGACGCTGGCGGAGATGCTCCCCCTCCCCCTCCCGGAGATGCTGAAGACGCTGGTTGATTCGCTGAGAAGTCACGAATTGACCTCGTTCTATTTTTTGGTTCCCGGTGCCGGGATCGCGACTGGGCCTCACCGAGGCGCCCTTTCGGGATCCAGGCACTGAACCAGTTTTTTTTAAAGCGGGCAGGGATTATTTCAGAGTCATGAGTCGACGTGTTGTTGTTACTGGGCTGGGAGCCTCGACTCCTATCGGAACCGGAGTCGAGAAATTCTGGCAGGCCCTGCTGGACTGCCAGAGCGGGGCCAATGTCATCGAGGCCTTCGACACCGAGGCCTTCCAGGTGCATATTGGCGCCGAGGTGAAGGACTTCGATGCGGCCGAATACCTCGGCGGCAAGGCTGCCCGAACTCTCGATCGATTTATTCAACTGGCCCTCGTCTCGGCCGATCAGTCGGTGGCGGACAGTGGGCTCGATTTCGAGAAGGAAGACGTCACCAGGGTGGGCTGCATCTGGGCATCCGGAATTGGCGGGCTTCTCGAGATGGAGGCGACCCATCACGTCTATCTTGACCGGGGACCCAGGCGAATCAGCCCTTACTTCATTCCGAAGCTCATGATCAACGCGGCCTCCGGGCAGATCGCCATTCGCTTCGCGATCCAGGGGGTTAATTTCGCGGTGGCCTCGGCCTGCGCTTCAGCGCAGCATGCTATCGGCCTGGCTTTTAGAAGCATCAAGCACGGAGAGTCGGACGTCATGATCACCGGCGGCTCCGAGGCCGCGATCACTCCGCTGGGGCTGGGCGGCTTCTGCTCCCTGCGCGCCCTGTCGACTCGAAATGATGACCCGGCGACGGCCTCTCGGCCCTTTACCCTGGACCGGGATGGATTCCTGATGGGTGAAGGAGGCGGAGCCCTGGTCCTGGAAGAGCTCGAGCATGCCCGGGCTCGCGGCGCTGAGATCTATTGCGAGGTTCTCGGCCTTGGAATGACAGATGACGGTTATCATATTTCAGCCCCGGTGCCTGAAGGCACCAACGCGACCCGGGCCATCCATATCGCCTTGAAGGAGGCTGGGAGGAACCCGGATGAGATTCAGTACATCAATGCTCATGGAACATCGACTCCGCTTAACGACGTGATGGAAACCAGGGCTGTTCGGGCGGCCTTTGGTGATCATGCCGACAAGCTCATGATGAGCTCTACCAAGTCGCAGATTGGTCATCTGCTGGGAGCCTCCGGAGCGGCGGAGAGCGTAGCCTGCTGCCTCGCCTTGAAAAACCAGATAGTGCCGCCCACGATCAATTACCAGACTCCCGATCCTGAGTGCGACCTCGATTACGTTCCCAACGAACCCCGGGAAGCGGCCATCGACAACCTCATCACCAATTCTTTCGGATTCGGCGGCCACAACGTTACGATGGCCTTCGGGAAAATTTGAGCGGGCGGCAGGAAAGTCGAGCAGGAACAAGGACAGGGACGTGAGCAAGGTATTATTCATCGCAGATAAGATCAGTGAGGATGCGCTTGAGTTTCTCTCCGGCTGCCCTGACCTGAAGGTTGATAATCGACCGGGGCTTCCGGTCTCGGAGAAGCTGGAGGCCGTTCGCGCAGCCGATGCGCTTATCGTCCGAAGCGCCACGCAGGTGGATCCCGAACTGCTGGAGGCCGCAGAGTCCCTGTCCCTCGTCGTGCGAGCGGGCGTCGGGGTTGACAATATTGACCTCGATGCCGCCACCCGCAAGGGCGTCGTCGTTCAGAACGTACCGGAAGGGAATACGCGTTCAGCCGCGGAGCATACCATCGCCATGATGCTGGCGCTCTCGCGTAACATTCCAGAGGCCCATCGATCGGTGAAGTCCGGCGAGTGGGAGCGGAGCAGGTTCGTCGGTGTGGAGTTCCAGGGCAAAACTCTCGGGGTCATCGGCTTCGGAAAAATCGGCCGTCATGTGGCGCATATGGGTTCCGGCCTGGGGCTTGAGATCCTGGCCTTTGACCCGTTTCTCGCGCCGCATATGGCCGAAGAGCTTGGTGTTGAGCTGGTCGCCGATCTTGGCGACCTGGCTTCCCGCTGCGATTATCTCACGGTTCATGTTCCAAAGACCGAGGGTACGAGCGCCCTGATTGGAGCCGATGTGCTGTCGCGGGCCAGGGAAGGCCTGCGGGTGGTCAACTGCGCCCGGGGCGGAATTGTCGATGAGGCGGCGCTCCTCGAGGCGATCGAGAGCGGCCGGGTAGCCGGAGCCGCCCTGGATGTCTTTGAGCAGGAGCCCCCGACGAACAGGGACCTGGTCGACCATCCGGCCGTGGTGGTGACTCCGCATCTCGGAGCATCGACCCGCGAAGCCCAGGTGAACGTCGCTGTTTCCGCCGCCCAGCTTGTCGTTGACTATCTTCAGCAGGGAAAGCTTCACAGTCCGGTGAACGCGGTCTTCCTGGAGCCGGATCTGCGCGAGCGTCTCGATCCCTACGGTGAGCTTGGACGCCGCCTTGGGCGTCTGCACGCCCAATTCCTCGAGGGCAATCCCAAGAGAATCATCGTTAAGTATTTCGGCGATATATTCGACGAACCCCAGAGCCGCAACTTCGTTACCGCCAAGGTGCTGGCTGGTTTCCTCGGTGACCGCTGCTCGCAGCCGGTGAACCAGGTCAACGCCAGGTCGCTGGCGCGCGACCAGGGTCTCGCGGTCGAGGAGGCCAGCGAGGGCAGGAGCCGCTACTTCGCCAACATGATCCGCGTCGAGTTGACCGATAGCTCCGGCGAGAGGAATCTTGGCGGCTCAATCCGCGGCCGCAAGGGAATACGCCTTGTCTCACTCGACAACTATCATTTCGATGCGGTGCTCGAGGGGCAGATGGTGATTTCCGCCAACGAGGACCGGCCTGGAATGATCGGTACGATTGGCCAGGTGCTCTCCTCTCACGAGATGAACATCTCCTCGATGTCGCTTGGCCGCGACCGCAGCGGAGGTACCGCGCTCTCGGTCATCAACCTGGATGCGCCCGAGATAGAGAAGCTCGCGGCGGTCGCCGAAGATCTCATGCAGGAACAGGGGATCCTCTGGGCTCGTTGTCTGCAGGCGGACTGAGGGCATAAAAAAAGGGCTCAAACCTGCAAACGGAATGAGCCCGTGGAACGTGGGTTGGGGGCGATCTTGATAGGCGCCGCGCTGAATCTTTCCGGCAGTACCGGAGAGTCGCGCTCGATCGATCCGGGCTACCCCTGCGGGAGCCACGGGCGGTCGTTTTTTCCGCGCCATCTAAGAGTAGGACGAGAATCCATAATCGTCAACTCAGCCGGCCCGGGCCGGGGTCGCAGCCGCCGCTTAAAGGCTGTAGCTTATTGATTTGAAGGAGGTTACAGTAATCCTATGAGTCTCCCCGGTTATGTCATCGCATGTTCCGTATATGCTGTGCTGGGTATCTGCACAGCGTGGGTATTTCGTTCTTCGAGGACGATTCGGGAACATCCCTGGAGCCAGTTCTCAGCCCTGCTGATGAGCTTCCTGGCGGCTATTCCCGCCCTTGTGGTGTCTTCGAGGGAGCTTTATATGGAGTTTCATCTCGGTTTCCAGGGTTTTCTCTTCCTGGCCAGCGCGCTCTGCCATGTTCCCGTGTGGATTTACATAGCGGTTTTTCACAGCGGTCGGCTGGCGGGTACTTTTTTCCCGGGCTTCACCGGCTCCCGGCTCACCGGGATGCCTCCAGGAGAATTTTCTCCCATGAAGGAGTGGAAACTGGTAGAGGAGCACCTGCGGCAGCTTGCGAACAATCCCCTCGACGCTCGTCGCCGGGAGTCCCTGGCGGATTCCTACCTGCGCCTGGGAACGCTTGATTCGGCCATTTCCGAGTATCGCAAGGCGGCCGACAGCCTTGATTCCGGGCCGGAGCAGGCGCGGCTGCTCTACAGGGCTGCCTATGTCTGTGTCGAGCGCCGGATGTCGGTGAAGAAGGCGCTGCCGCTGCTCAGGCGGCTGGTTCGCCTCTATCCTCGCAGCTACTACGCGGCCTATGCCAGGCGTATCCTGAATCGCTACGAGGCCTACGAGGCGGCCGGATTGCTGAACTCCGGAGGCACCGACTGGTGGGATGGCGGCGGAGATCCGCCGGCCTGATTCAGCCGCGCGGGTGGAACTCGGCGTGGAGCTCCTTCAGCTCTGATTTTTCGATGTGGGTGTAGAGCTCGGTGGTCTCCACGTTCACGTGTCCGAGGATCTCCTGGACGATTCGCAGGTCGGCCCGTCCTCGCAGCAGGTGGGTAGCGAGGGAGTGTCTCAGCGTATGAGGGGTGACCTTCTTGGAGATTCCCGCAAGCAGCGCGTATTTGCGTACCATGGCCGCGATCACCTCCCGGCCCAGCCGCTGTCCGCTGCGGCTGAGGAAGAGCAATTCCTCGTCATCTTCTCTCAGCAATCCGGGACGTTCCTTGAGGCGGTAGTTCTCGATGGCGTCCAGGCAGGTCTTGCTCGTGGGAACGATCCGCTCGCGGTTGCCCTTGCCCTTGCAATGAATGATTCCCTGGTCGGAACGCACATCCTGCAATCGCAGTCCGCAGGCTTCCGATACCCGCAGTCCCGAGGCGTAGAGGAGCTCGATCATGGCGCGGTCTCGTAAAGAATAGCGTGAAGGGTGCTCAACAACGGCATCCATCAGCCGGGTGACCTCGTCTTCACCCAGGACATCAGGCAGGTATTTTCCTTTGCGGGGGGTCTCGATATGGCGAGCCGGGTTTTCTTCGAGGATTTCCTCTCTTAGCAGGAACTTGAGGAAGGAGCGTACGGCCGCGAGGCTGCGCTGGATGCTCGAATCACCCCGTCCTCGCTGGCGCTCGGCAATGAGAAAATCAAAGATGTCCTGCTCCGTTGGCAGATCATCACCGATTCCAGCTATAAATCGTCCGCAATCTCTCCTGTAGGCATCGAGTGTATGCCAGGACATCCCGCGCTCGATTTCGAGGTAGGAGATGAAGAGCTTGAGGTAGGTCTTCAATTCACTCATGTACAAGAATACATGATTCGCCGGGAATGGACGATGGCCGCCGTACCGGTAAGGTTGGCGGGACAGTTTTTCGGCCCGGATGTACAACATCTGGTCACTCCTCCATGCTTCCGCGCAGGGGCCGTCCGGCGGGCCGCTCCCGGGGAATTCTCCGGAAGGTCGTTTCGAGGCTCTCCAGCCGGTTTCAGGGGGCTCTGAGTGGTGTTATAATCCTGCCTTCATACAGGCGACTGGTTTTTGACGTGCTGGTACACAATGGCTGAAACTCTTAAAACCCGGCTTGGCTCCCTCGAGCTGAAGAACCCGATTCTCAGCGCCTCGGGTACCTTTGGTTATGGGAAGGAGGTCGAGTCTTTTGTCGACCCATCGGTTTATGGAGGGATTGTAGGCAAGAGCATCTCGCTCGAACCCCGCAAGGGCAATCCCCTGCCGCGTACCTGGGAGACGGCCTCGGGAATGCTGAATTCCATTGGTCTGCAGAATCCCGGCATCGACGCCTTTATCTCCGACCCCTCCTACCTGCCTCGAATGAGCGCCTACGATACCCGGGTGGTAGTCAACCTTGTCGGGGATACCGTCGATGAGTACGTCGAGATGGCCAGGCGGCTCGATTCAGAATCCGCAGTGGACGCCCTTGAGCTGAATATCTCCTGTCCGAATTGTCCCCTCGGCGGCATGGAGTTCGGTGTCGATCCCGAGGCGACCCGCCGGCTGGTCGAGGCGGTCAGGGAAAACTTCAGCCGGACGATCATCGCCAAGCTCACACCCAACGTGACCGATGTGGTTCCCATCGCCCGGGCCGCGGAGGCCGGCGGGGCGGATGCTCTTTCGCTGGTCAATACCTACGTCGGGATGGCGGTCGAGTGGAGGCAGCGGCGGCCCCGCCTTGGCGGTATCACCGGGGGGCTTTCAGGCCCGGCCATCAAGCCGCTGGCTTTGCGGCTGGTGTGGCTGGCGGCCCAGAATTGTGAGATACCGATCATCGGTATCGGCGGAATTATGAACACCGATGATGTTCTCGAGTTTATAGTCGCTGGCGCGAGCGCCGTACAGATCGGTACGGTTCAGTTTATTCGGCCGCGTATCGCCCTGGAAATAATCGAAGGGCTAGGCGAAGCCCTTCGAGAGCTGGGCGCAGGCTCCATCGGGGAGCTGGTCGGAACGCTCGAGACGGACCGGGATGCCATCACGGTTCGGCAGGCGGATGAAGATGGTGGTGAAGAGGTTCCGGTCGGCGAATAAGACCATGATCAATTTTATCAACAAGATCCTTACCAAGATATTCGGCTCCAGCGGTGACCGGGTAAAGAAAGAGCTGCAGCCCGTCGTCGACGAGGTCAACAGTTTCGAGGAGTCAACGCAGGCGCTTGACGATGAGGCCCTGGCAGGTAAGACGGAGGAGTTCCGCGCCCGCCTCGCCCAGGGAGAGACGCTTGATGATCTTCTGCCGGAGGCCTTCGCGGTCTGTCGGGAGGCATCCCGCCGGGTTCTGCGGACGGCCACAGGTACGCCGATGCGTCATTTTGATGTGCAGATCATGGGAGGGGTGGCTCTGCACAGGGGGCGGATCGCCGAGATGTCGACCGGTGAAGGAAAAACTCTCGTGGCGACCCTGGCCTGCTACCTGAACGCCCTGGAGAAAAAAGGTGTACACGTGGTGACCGTCAACGACTACCTGGCCCAGCGGGACCGGGACTGGATGGCGCCGCTGTTTGAATTTCTCGGCATGAGCAGCGGCGCGATCCAGGGCGAGATGGACAGCACCGAGAGGCTCGATATGTACGCCCGTGACATTACCTACGGCACGAACAACGAGTTCGGCTTTGACTATCTTCGCGACAATATGAAGATCGACCTTGAACAGCAGGTGCAGGGGCGCGGCCGGAATTTTGCCATTGTCGACGAGGTCGACAGCATTCTCGTCGACGAGGCCCGGACTCCGCTGATCATCTCCGGCCCGGCGGAGAAATCGACCGACAAGTACCACATCGCCGACCGTGTGGCCAAGCGGCTGGTGAAGGGGCAGGATTTCGAGCTCAAGGAAAAGGAACGCTCCATCGTTTTCACCGAGGCCGGGATCGAGAAGGCTGAGGGGCTGGTGGGAGTGAAGAGCTTCTATGTCGGCAAGGACATGGAGTGGCCCCACCTGCTGGAGCAGTCGCTCAAGGCCCATCACGTTTACCACAAGGATGATCACTATCTCATCGACAATGGAGAGGTGAAGATCATCGATGAGTTTACCGGTCGCGCCCTGGAGGGGAGAACCTGGAGCGAGGGTCTTCACCAGGCCGTCGAGGCGAAGGAGGGGCTGCAGATTCGCCGTGAGAACCAGACGCTGGCTACCATCACCCTTCAGCACTATTTCAAGCTCTATTCGAAGCTTGCAGGGATGACCGGTACCGCCCTCACCGAGGCGGTCGAGTTCGATAGCATCTACAAGCTGTCCGTGGCTCCCATTCCGACCAACAAGCCGCTGATTCGAGATGATATGCCGGACGTGGTTTACATGACCGCGCGTGAAAAATACTACGCGATCGTCGATGAGATCGTTCGCGTCAATGAGCAGGGCCGACCTGTCCTCGTGGGTACGACCTCCGTCGAGAAGTCGGAGTTGCTCAGCGGCCTGCTCAAGCGTCGCGGCGTCAAGCACTATGTACTCAACGCCAAGCACCATGACCGTGAGGCGGATATCGTCGCCGAGGCAGGCCAGGCCGGCCGGGTGACGCTCTCGACCAATATGGCCGGACGCGGAACGGATATCGTGCTGGGGGAAGGAGTTGTCGACAAAGGCGGGCTGCACGTCATCGGCACCGAGCGGCATGAGTCACGGCGGATTGACAACCAGCTCCGCGGACGTTGCGCCCGCCAGGGCGACCCCGGCTCCTCGATCTTCTTCCTCTCTCTCGAGGATGATCTGATGCGCCGCTTCGCCGGTGAGCGGGTCCAGTCCATGCTCAAGAAGTTCGGCATGGAGGAGGGAGAGGAGATCTCCCATCCCTGGGTGAGCAAGTCTATCGCCAAGGCCCAGAAGAAGGTCGAGGCTTATCACTTCGACATTCGCAAGAACCTGCTTGAATACGATGGCGTGATGAACGAGCAGCGCACCCTTGTCTACGATCAGCGCCAGTCCATTCTCGAGGGCGAGGGACTCTCCATGATGGTGCGGGGCATGATGGAGGAGGTCTGCTCCCTGCAGGTGCCCAGGTATCTTTCGCAGGAGGCGATCGAGGAATCGGTGGAGGCGGATGGAGAGGTCATCGAGGCTTACGATCCGCTGGCCGAGCTCGATACCTGGGCCAGTTCGGTCTACGGGATCGATGGGGATTTCCAGCTCGATGCCGGCAGGAGCCAGGCTGATCATGCCGGGGTGTTCAGCGACAGGATCATGGAAGCCTACCAGGAGCGCTACGCCGAGCGCACCTCCGCTAACGGCGAAGAAAACATGCAGCGGGCGGAACGTTTTATCCTGCTCATGGAACTCGATGACAAGTGGAAGGACCATCTTCACGCCATGGATACTCTTCGTCACGCGATCGGGTTGCGGGGATACGCGCAGATCGATCCCAAGATAGCCTACAAGCGTGAGGGCTATGAGATGTTCAGCGAGATGCTCGACCGTTTCAGAGCTTCGGTCACCCAGCTTGTCCTGCGTGTCCAGGTAGGCGAGGAAGATGAGCAGGAGCTCGACAGCGGGCTCGATGATGCCGAATTTCAGCACAGCGGACTGGCGCCGGGAACGCAGCCCGAGTCTCCCATGCAGGAGGCGAGCGACCCATCGGCCCAGGCCCCCGTCAAGACGATCGTTAACAAGGCGCCCAAGGTGGGACGCAACGATCCATGTCTCTGCGGAAGCGGCAAGAAGTTCAAGAAATGCTGCGGCCGGGGCTCCTGAGCTTCCGCCTGGCTGGCGGAGCCTGGAGCAGGAGGTTCTGACTGATGTTACGCTTCAAGACGCTGCCGCTCAGCTGGTTCTGCGATCTTCTCTACCTCTTGTTTTCTCCCGTGGTCGTCATTGGCTGGCTGATCCTGTCGAGATTCATGACCAGGGACAAGTACCGGCGAGGTTTTTTTCAGAAGCTGGGTTCGGTTGAGCGGCGCGAGGGAGAATCCCGTTCCCTGTGGGTCCACGCGGTGTCTGTAGGCGAGGTGCTGACAGCGGCCCCGCTTGTCGAGGCGCTTGGCAGCGCCTTCGACGGTTGGGATGTCTCCATGTCGGTATCGACTCCCACGGGCTTTGATACCGCGCGTAAGCGGCTGCCGGGAACGAAGGTGTTTTACGCTCCCTTCGATCTGTCACCCCTGGTGGCTCGTGCCTTCAGCCGGCGTCGACCTGACGTTCTCGTTCTGCTCGAGCTGGAGGTCTGGCCCAATTTCCTGCTCGAGGCCGGGAGGCGGGGAGTTCCAGTCCTGATCGCCAATGGCCGACTCAGCGGGGGTTCCTCCGACCGCTACAGCCGCACCGGTTTCCTGGGCCGCTGGCTTTTTTCCATGGTCGACAGGGTCGCCGCCCAGAATGCGGCCTACGCGGATCGCTTCAAGGAGCTGGGAGTCAGGCCCGGGCGGGTCGAGGTGCTTGGCAACCTGAAGCACGACCGGGAGGCCGGCGTGAGCGCCGCCGATGCGGCCGAGCTGCGCGCAGGGCTGGGCTGGAGCGAGGGGGAGCTTGTGCTGGTCGGCGGCTGTACGCATCCGGGCGAGGAATCGATTCTACTGGGCGTTCTCTCGCGGCTCCAGGGAGAGCATCCGGGCCTTCGTCTCGTGCTGGCTCCGCGCCATGTCGAGCGCCTGGCCGCCGAGAAGCCCGCGGGCTGGATCCCGTCGAATGGCACCGAGCGCTCCTTTACCATGTGGAGCGGCTGGCAGGCCGGAGCCGGTGAGGCTCTCGGAGATTCCGTCCTGGTGGTGGACACTGTGGGCGATCTCGAGAGGATCTACTCCATCGCCGACCTGGCGGTGGTCGGCGGCAGCTTCGTTCCCCATGGAGGGCACAATGTTCTCGAACCCGCCAGCCTCTCGCGGGCCGTTCTGTTCGGGCCGCATACGGCGAATTTTGAGGACGAGGTATCCCTCCTGCTCGCGGGTCGAGGCGGAATCCTGGCTCGGGACCCGGAAGAGCTCGAGAAGGCGCTCGCCGAGCTTCTCGGGAATGCCGAAGAACGCGAGAAGATGGGGCAAAGGGCAGGAGAGACCTTTTCAGGCCTCTCGGGCGCTGTCGAGCGCCATGTCGAGTGGATTGAGCGGGCTTTGTCTCTTTCCAAGCCGAGCGGTACTTGATAGAATCTGCCGTTCAACGAATCAATCAGCCGGCGCAGCATCGGTCCCCCAGCCCAGCTCGCCCCGGTAAAACAGGCGTTTAACCAGAGAAACAGAACATGGCAGAAAGATCTCTTTTTACCTCCGAATCGGTGACCATGGGGCACCCCGACAAGGTCTCCGACCAGATCTCGGATGCGATCCTCGATGACCTGCTGGGCCAGGATCACAATTCCCGCGTGGCGGTCGAGACCCTGGTTACTACCGGCCTGGCGTTGATCGCGGGAGAGATAACCACCCAGGGCTATTGTGATTTTGACAAGGTGGCGCGCCAGACGATCGAGGAGATTGGCTATACAAATCCCGATATGGGCTTCCACTATGAAGATGTCGCGGTGCTCTCCGCCATTCACGGACAGTCCGGAGATATCGCCCAGGGCGTTGACGAAGGCAAGGGCCTCCACAGCGACCAGGGCGCCGGAGACCAGGGGATGATGTTCGGCTTCGCCTGCAACGAGACTCCGGAGCACATGCCCCTGCCCATCCTGCTCGCTCGCAAGCTTGTCGATGAGCTCGCCAACGCGCGCGAGACCAGCGAGATGTATTTTCTCAGGCCGGATGGTAAGTCACAGGTCACCGTTGAGTATATAGATGGCGCGCCCGCCCGGGTGGACACGGTCGTCATCTCGACCCAGCACACTCCCGAGGCTGACCTGGAGAAGGATATCAAGCCGAAGATCATCGATGAACTCATCCGCAAGGTGGTGCCTGGAGAGCTTCTCGATGAGAAGACCATCTTCCACGTCAACCCGACCGGGAACTTCGTCAAGGGAGGCCCTGCCGCAGATACGGGTCTTACTGGACGCAAGATCATCGTCGATACCTACGGAGGTCGAGGCCGTCACGGCGGCGGCGCCTTCAGCGGCAAGGATCCGAGCAAGGTCGATCGCAGTGCCGCCTATATGACGCGCTATATCGCCAAGAATATCGTCGCCGCCGGCTTGGCGGATGTCTGCGAGGTGCAGCTTTCCTACGCTATCGGTGTCGCCGAGCCCTGCTCGGTTCTCGTTGATACGCAGGGTACGGGGAAGAAGCCCGAGGTGGAGATCGAGAAGCTGGTTCGCCAGCATTTTCCTCTCACCCCGAAGGAGATCATCGAAACGCTGAACCTGCGCCGTGCGATCTATCTCGACACTGCCAGGTACGGCCACTTCGGACGGCCAGATCTTCCCTGGGAACAGACTGACAAGGTTGACGATCTCAGGTGAAAGGGCTCAGGTGAAAGGGCCCAGGTAAAAGGCCCCCGGGCTCACTGTTCGCAGGCGTAGGATCGCACGCAGTCGAGCGTGTTGTTGGCATCGATGCCGCACTCCCCGTAGGGCGAATAGGGCGGTGGGCCGTTGCCGAAGAGGAAGTTCAGCATGAAGATGCCGTCAGAGATGTCGAGCCGGTTGTCGGCGTTGACATCGGCTCCAGCTGTGCACTCAGGCGGCGCGAATCCCCTGAAGAGGTAGTTGAAGATGCTGATGGCATCGGAGAGATCGGAGCGGGCATCGTTGTTGATGAAGCCCCTGCGAAAGCTGCCCAGGGGCGGCGGACAGCCCGGCTGCACCTGGTAGAGGCCCGCCTCCCCGGCATTGTTTTCGCTTTCGCAGCCGATGGTTGTTTCGAGAACGCCAGCGGAGTAGTAGCCGCTCTTGCTGTATTCCAGGGAGTATTCTCCGGGGGGAAGATCACCCAGGACAAAGGACCCGTTGGCCGCAGAGGTTGCGCTCAGACCCTCCGGATTGGTGATCACCTCCACGCCGCCGAGTCCGGCGCCGGTGACCGCGTCAACGACTCGTCCTCGCAGGGTTCCTGTGCAGAAGAAGATCTTACCGTGCTCCCGGACCGGAGTGATGCTGCTGGAGCCGACGATAAAGGTCGTGTTCAGGGAGCCGGGCTGCTCAAGTTCTTCGAGACGCAGGTCGAGTTTCTCCGTGCTGGAGCAGTCGATCGCGTTGTTCTTCAGCCGGAAGGTATAGCGCATGAGCTCCTGCGTGGGAGGGGAGCCGGTCGACGGCAGCAGGTTCTGGCCGAGGAAGGGCGGTACGCGGTCAAAGATGACGCCGGTACGCGAGCGGCATCCCATGGGTCCCGGAAGCAGGTCAATATCGGTCTGGAAGAGCTCGACCTGGTTTCCCAGGGCGGCGGCGACATCCATTCCCAGCAGGGCGTCGTCAGGGTCGAGTTCCAGGGTTTCACAGTCAAAGGAGATGCCGATGGAAAAACCGTCAAGCGGATCGGGGTGGCTCGCCAGCGCCCGAATAAGCAGCTGGGGACTCGCGCCGCAGAAGGCCCTGCGCCGATCGAGGGAGAGAATGTTCTCTCCCTTGATGAAGAAGGTTCCATCTCTGAGCTCGGGTTCGATACTTCGCCCGGCGTTGCTGAAACGGTTGTAGACGGCGGGGGTTCCGATGCCGTCGACAAGCCGGATGGGGTAGTAGCCTCCCGCGGCTCCCGGGCGTACTCGGAAGCTGAGACGGGCGATGATCCTCGGGGAGTCCTGCGCCCCGAGGGGCTCCAGGTAGTTCTCGCCCGTGGGAGCCTCGAATTCGATGATGACGCCAAGCTGGGCGATTCCAAGCTCGTTGTTGATCCGCGGAGCCACGAACTCTGGCTCGTGCTCGACGATATGGGTTCCGCAGATTCCGATGTCGGTCAGCTGGAGGACGGCCGAGGGAAAGGCGAGCGCCAGGCTGTAGCCGTGAATGGGCTCATCGTTGGCCGCGGTGATGATCATATGGATTCGGTCTTCGCCGGGATTGCCGGAAGCGTAGCCGACCTGGAGAATGTTTGCCGCGTTGAGGTTCCCGTAGAAGCTTCCGGCAAGGAGGGCCAGGAGGCCCAGCAGGAGGCGCGCGAGGATGTCGTTGTTCTTCTTGTGGCTCATGTCGTTATCCTCTCACTCCTGGCAGCCCAGGTTGTCCCGGAAGGTGGGGTCGTTACCCGCCTCGGGGAAAGGCGGCGGCGGCGGCGGGCTGTTCGCTATAAACAGGTAGAACAGCAGGTAGACAGGATCTGAGATATCGAGGATCCCGTCATCGTTGCTGTCGGCCGAGTCCATGCACACCGGCGACGCTTCTCCAAGGAACAGGTAGCGCGCCGCTGCTACCGCATCGGTCAGATCTACCTCGGAATTACGATCGAAATCACCCCTGGTGAAGTCGGGGCCGAACGGGAACAGCAGCGTGCGGAAGATCGTGCCGTTGCCTGGAAGGCAGACCAGCAGGGTGTTGGCGGAGATCTCGATGCCCCCGACATAGCCGGGCTGGTCGAAGCCGTTGCCAACAGCCTCGAGGCTGATGTCAAAACTTGGCGCTGTGAGAGGGCAGGTTCCGGGAGGCCCGTCTCCGTAAAGCTCGCGAACGACACCGTCTTCAAAGCTGGTCAGAAGAGTCTCTCTGAGGGGGTCGTAGGTGATGCCCGCGCCGACAGCGACGTCGAGGAACAGGCTTGGCGGCGAGCAGGAGCGGACCAGGTTTCCGTTGGTTCTGAAGATGTAGATTTCGCCGCTGGCTCGTTCCGTGACCACAAAGTGTTGCTGGGAGGGGGCGCTTGCGGGGATGTAGGTCAGTCCGCCGATCCTCGGGTTCTCCATCTCGGCTGGAAAGCGCAGGTTGATGGTTGTTCCCGAGCCCGGTTCCGCGAGGCTCGACAGGCGCAGGCGGTTGTCTGAGGTGTTGGCGACGGCGATGAAATCTTCGTAGAGCTGGGGGGGGAAGCCAAGCTGGATTGCCGGGACAAAGGCGATGCCCCCGGGATTGGCCCAGGGACTCGGGAAGCTGTCCTCGGAGGCTTCACCGAGGTCTGATTCGAGAATCGAGATGGTTCCCGCCTCGTCGTCGGTCACGTAGATCTTGTCCACTCCCGGAACGAGCGCCAGGTCGTAGCAGCCGTGAGTTGGAGCCGTGGTCCAGTTGATGACGCCTCCGGGGCCGACGACGGTGGAGCATTCACAGCCGATCGGGCCAAATAATTCGTCATTGGCCGCCCGCAGGGCGTAGGTCGAGGGGCCGTTGATCGGCGTTGAGTCGACGTAGCTCGTGACGTCTCCCGAGACGGTGGCGAAGGCGATGCCGTTTCTGAGCAGCTGGATGGACCCTTCGTAGGCGCCATCATCTCCCGGGCCGTTGTTGATCCAGTTGAGGACAACCTCGCTGGTGATGGTCAGGCCGCAGGAGAGCTGGCTGGGGGGGATGACCTCGGGCAGGACCTGCTCGAGCTGGTAGATTCGTCCGGAGCCCCCGATGACGGCGAAACGATTCTGCCCCGCGCCGACGAGGTAGGGAACGATTCCTCTCAGGTCGATCTCGGGGACCTGGGCGAGAGGGACCTCGATCCCGGTACGTTCGGCGCTCTGTTCGCCGTTCAGCAGGACACCGTCGGTCGACAGCTGGATGATTTTTGAGGCTCCCTGGTCAAGGATGCTTCCGTAGGTGATGTAGAGCACGAGCGCTTCGTTGTCGAAGGAGATTCCCTTGCCGCGGATCAGGGTCTCATCGCTGAGCTTGTCCGGCAGCAGGAGGGAACGAGTGACGCTTCCATCAAAGGCGATGCGCAGCACCCTGTCCCTGTTGATGTCGAGGGTCCAGAGCTGGCCGGAGACAATATCGAAGCTCAGTCCGAAGAGGCTGGCTCCATCTTCACCCTCGAGATCTACCGGGAAGCTGAAGGCCGAGTTGGCGTTTCCACTTTCGTCAACGGCTCGCACCTCGTATCCCTGCTGCCCCCTGGGTCCGGTGAGGGAGAGGACGAACAGGTTCCCGGTGGGATCGTGAAAGGCGATACCCCGGTTGAGCGACATGTTGCTCTCGGAGATGCTGCCGCTGGGGTGAGGGTTCTCAACCGTTTCGATGACGGTGTTGAGGTCACGACTCAGATGGTAGATAAGATGGTTCTCGACGGAGCTGCCGTTGGCGCCGAGGACCCAGAAGGTACCATCCCGGGAGTCTTCGGCCATATCGATGAGCTCCCTGTTGGACGAACTCAGGGTGTCGCTGACAGCGGCGAGGTCTCCATTCGCGGCCTCCACCCCCGGCGCAGCCAGGCCGAATACGGCCAGGATGACCCAGAGGCGGATCAGCAACCCTTTCGGGGTAGAGGTCCTGCAGGTATTTTTCGACATCGAGTACCGCCCTTTATTCGCAAGAGGGGACTCGCAGGCTTCCCTCTCGGAAATGTTCACAACTACTTCAGCGGGAAAAACAGGGATCATTGGCAAAGTCATATGGAGAAAACCCGCCAACCCGCAGAGAGTCCCGGTCCAGGGCATCAGGGCCCGCCGGGACGTGGAATTCGCTGTCAGCCGATCTTTCAAGGTCGAAAAGGCGTATCCAGAGAGACCACTTGGAGGGTCATTCAACCGCCGTTTCGACAATCAAACCCGGAGATTTGAACTTCAAACACTCAATTATAGGCTTCTGTATGGTACTGACCAACCGGAAATCTGTTTCGGCCATTTACAGGCAGGTGATATTCTCCCTTTCTACCTTTAGCGTTTAGGGTTAGACTCCTCGCCGATGGAATTCAGGAGCACTCAATGCCTCTATGGAGACAGGCAAAATGAGCGAAAAAAACCCGAACACAGTGGCAATTCGAGCTTTACCGGAACATGTCGGTGAAGAGGTCAGCATCGCAGGGTGGCTGTTCAACAGGCGTTCGAAGGGGAAAATTCATTTCCTGCAGTTTCGAGATGGCAGCGGCAAAGTCCAGGCGATCATGGGCAAGGGCGATGTCAGCGAGGAGCTTTTTGAGCGCTGCGCCCATCTCCCCTACGAATCTTCAGTCATTGTGACCGGAACGGTCGCGGCTGACGAGAGAGCCCCCAGCGGGGTTGAGCTGAAGGCCTCGGGTATCGAGGTTCTGCAGGAGCCGACGAGCGAGTATCCCATCTCGAAGACTTCTGATATCGGCCCCGATTTTCTCCTTCGCCATCGACATCTCTGGCTGCGCCAGAGCAAGCAGCACGCGATCCTGCGGGTGCGTGACGCGGTGATTACCGCCATCCGGAACTTCTTCGGTGAGCGGGATTTCGTCTGCGTTGACGCCCCGATCTTCACTCCGAACGCCTGCGAGGGTACGACCAATCTTTTCGAGGTCGAGTATTTCGATGAGAAGGCCTATCTTACCCAGAGCGGTCAGCTCTATATGGAGGCCGCGGCGATGGCCTTCGGCAAGGCTTATTGCTTTGGGCCGACCTTTCGAGCCGAGAAATCAAAGACGCGCCGGCATCTCACCGAGTTCTGGATGGTGGAGCCGGAGGTGGCCTTCGCCGACCTCGATGACATCATGGACCTGGCGGAAGAATTCGTTTCCTCTATCATCCAGTATGTTCTCGAACACCGCCGAGCTGAGCTTGACGTGCTCGAGCGTGACACGTCTCTGCTGGAGAAGGTCGCGGCGCCTTTCCCGCGCATTTCGTATTCCGAGGCCGTCTCGATCCTGAACGAGAAGGGGATCGATTTCGAGGAGGGGGGAGATTTTGGCGCTCCCGATGAGACGGCGCTCTCCGAGCACTTCGAGAGCCCTGTGCTTGTGCATCGCTATCCCTCGGCGGTGAAGGCTTTCTATATGAAGAGAGATCCGGAAGACGAGAACTACGCTCTCTGTGTCGACATGCTGGCGCCCGAGGGAGTCGGCGAGATCATCGGCGGCGGGCAGCGCGAGGACAACCTGGAGGTTCTCGAGGCGGGAATCGACAAGCATGGATTGCCGCGCGAAGCTTTCGAGTGGTATATGGACCTGCGGCGTTACGGTACGGTTCCGCACGCCGGCTTCGGGCTCGGTATCGAGCGGACGGTGGCCTGGATCTGCGGCACCGAGCATGTTCGCGAGTGCATTCCTTTTCCAAGGATGCTTCACAGGATCTACCCCTGATGTCCAGCGGTCGGTTTGTTCCCTGAGCTCCGCGGAGTGGGTTACCCATGAAGACCGGTATTTTCGGCGGCACCTTCAACCCGGTTCATCTCGGGCACCTTGCCGTTTGCGAGGCGGCCCGCGCCGCGCATGGTCTCGGCCGCGTTCTCCTGGTTCCATCGGGATCACCTCCGCATAAGCAGAATGACCAGGAGCTGGTTCCAGGCGCCCGGCGGTTGGAGATGGTGCGCATCGCGGTTGAGGGTAGAGATTCCCTGGAGCCGAGCCCTGTCGAGCTCGATCGCTCCGGGCCGAGCTACATGGTCGACACCCTGGAGATCCTCCAGTTGCAGTATCCCGAAGATGAACTCTTCCTGGTGGTGGGCGGAGATACGGTGGGGGAGCTGAGCACCTGGTACAGCTGGCAACGGCTTTTTGAGCTCTCCCGGATTGTTGCGGTCAACCGGCCGGGCTTCAGCCCCGACTTTGGCGATCCCGTCTTCGCGCAGCTCAGCGCGGAAATCCTCCGGCAGTGTACCGCCGACATGGTGGAGATGGAGGAGGTCGACATTTCCAGTACCCGGATTCGCCGGGCGGCGGCGAGGGGAGAGGAGCTCGCGAGCTGGGTGCCGCCGGGGGTCAGCGACTATATCCAGGATCACGGCCTCTACTCCTCCTGATCGGCACAACCCTTTTAAGTAAAAGATGCTGTGAGGAGTCTCGGCGGGGTAATAAGCTTGCACCAGAGGGGGTGGTGGTTAAGCTTCCCGTTTTGGGGTTCTCCGCCACACAGATTTTTTTACAAGGGTAGTTGTCATGGCGACCGTGGTCGGAATACCGCGTGAAATCAAGGAAGACGAAGGCCGGGTCGCGATCGCTCCGGCTGGCGTGCATGTGCTTGCCCAGGCCGGTCAGCAGGTGCTGATCGAGTCCGGAGCGGGGCTCGGAAGCGGTATCACCGACGAGGAGTTCAGAGAAGCCGGGGCCGAACTGGTCGCTCGCGAAGAGGTCTTTTCCCGCGGTGAGATTATCGTCAAGGTCAAGGAGCCCCTGAAGGAGGAGTATGACCTTCTGCGTCCCGGGCAGATCGTCTTTACCTTCTTTCACTTTGCCGCCTCGCGGGAGCTGCTCGACGCCATGCTTGAGCGGGAGGTAACCTGTGTGGCTTACGAGACCATTCGTGACCGGGCGGGACACCTGCCGATTCTCACTCCGATGAGCGAGGTTGCCGGCCGGATGGCCGTATTCGAGGGTTCCAGGCATCTCGAGAGCCATTCCGGTGGGCGAGGAGTTCTCGTTTCCGGAGTTCCGGGAGTCGAGCCCGCCAAGATCGTCATTCTCGGCGGTGGTGTTGTCGGGCTCAACGCGGCCAAGATCGCCGCCGGTACCGGAGCCCAGGTGACGATTTTCGATGTTTCACACGACCGGCTGCGCTACCTCGACGATATTCTTCCAGCCAATGTAACCACGCTCTATTCGAACCCCCTGCTGGTGCGCAAGAAGGTGCGTCAGGCGGACCTGGTGATCGGAGCCGTGCTGGTTGCCGGAGCGAAGGCGCCGGTTCTTGTCAGGCGCGAAGATGTAAGAGAGATGAAGGACGCCTCTGTTCTTATCGATGTGGCTGTCGACCAGGGCGGCTGTATTGAGACCTGCCGTCCGACAACGCACAGCGAGCCGACCTATATCGAGGAGGGAGTTCTCCATTATTGCGTCGCCAATATGCCCGGCGCGGTTGCCCGGACCTCGACCTTTGCGCTGACCAATGTTACCCTGCCGTACCTTGAGGTGCTTGCCAGGGAGGGAATCGAGGGATTTCTCGGCTTTGGCGAACACGTGGCCGCCGGGCTGAATGCCCACGCCGGCCGGGTATACCACGAGGGCGTCGCGGAAAGTTTCGACCTGCCGTTGGAGCCCATCGCTTCACTAATGGGCGATAACGGTTAAGATAAGGGCCGGTTTTCCCGGAGAGATTGAGAACAGAGTCTGAGAGATGGGAATCAAGGCACCCGTAGATCTGGATGTCATCTATCGGCCGATCGAGGCTGAGATGACTCGACTGGACGCGTTCCTGCGCGATGAGTTCCAGGCAGAGGAGCCCTTCATTCATGAGCTCCTCGAGCATGTCGCCGGCTTTGGCGGCAAGCGACTGCGCCCGGCCCTGCTGTTTCTCTGTACACGCCTGGTCGATGCCGAGGTCAGCGATGAGGCCATTCGTATTGGCGGAGTCATCGAGATGGTGCATACCGCCACGCTGGTACATGATGACCTTCTCGATGGCGCGCAGATGCGCCGCCGGGTTGATACGGTTCACGAGCGCTGGGGCGACCGTCCCTCGATCCTCATCGGAGATTTCATCTATTCAAAGGCGTTCCACTTGTCGACCTCGGTCGCTGGCATGGCCGAGGCGCTGTCGGAGGCCACCAACAGGATCTGCGCCGGGGAGCTGCTCCAGATCGGGAGCCGCTTTAACAGCGGCCTTTGCGAGGACACCTATTTCGAGATCATCAGAAAGAAGACAGCTGTTCTCCATGCCCTGGCCTGTGAGCTCGGAGGCGTATTCGCCGGACTGGATGCCGCCGGGTCGAAGGCTCTCGGCGGTGTCGGCATGGACCTTGGCATGGCCTTCCAGGTGGTTGACGACTGCCTGGATTACGCCGGCGAGGAGACCGTTGTCGGCAAGAGCCTTGGAACGGATCTCCGCCAGGGCAAGCTTACCTTGCCGCTGATCTACCTCAGGGACAGCCTGGATGAGACTGATTCACGATGGCTCCAGGAGGCTCTCTCGGGCCCGATGGAGGAGGCGGTCGAGGTCCGGATTCATGAGATGGTTCGAAATGGCGGAGTTCTCGTCCGGTCCTTCGAGCGCGCGCAGGCGTTCGTGCAGAGCGCCCGGGATGCGCTGGATGAGATCTGCTCGCTCGACGTGGAGGTGTCTGACACCGTGCGGCAGAGCCTGGAGCTTGCCGCTGATTTTGTGACCAGCAGGGATCTCTGAGGCGCCGTCTCCGGCGCGGCAAGCCGATGGTCAGTCCTCGAGCTTCCAGTGCCCGCTTCGTCCCCCGCTTTTTTCCAGCAGGCGAATCTCTTCGATCGTCATGCCCCGGTCGATGGCCTTGCACATATCGTAGATGGTCAGCGCCGCGACGGAGACGGCTGTCAGGGCCTCCATCTCGACTCCCGTTCTCGCCGTCACCGTGACGCCGGCTTCGACCAGGAGCAGGGCGTTGCCGCTCTCGTTGTCTCCTTCGGATTCCCAGCTGAAGGTGATCTCCGCGTGTTCGAGCGGCAGTGGATGGCACAGCGGGATCAGGTCACTGGTTCGTTTGGCTGCCTGGATGCCTGCCAGTCGGGCGGTTGCCAGGACCGCTCCCTTGGGGTTGGTTTCGCCGGTAATCTGTTCCCGGGTTTCGAGGCCCATGCGGATGCGGGCTCCGGCCCTGGCGACCCGCCGGGTGGAATCTTTTTCTCCTACATCGACCATCCGGGCCTCTCCGGAGGAGTCCAGGTGCGTCAGCTTCTCGGGTTTCATGGCGCCATCCTTGCTTCGCAGGCGCCAGTAGTCAAGTAGCAGGCTGCCGCGACGGCCGGAAGACTGTCTCGCATGCTTGACCCGCTGCGCAGAGAAACTACAATCTTTTCGCGGGAGATGGGTTTATCCATGCTGTTACGAAGGTTCTAAAGGCCTATGTCAATTATCCAGAAGCTGCCGAGCGATATTGTGAACCGGATCGCCGCGGGCGAGGTGATCGAGAGACCGGCGAGCGTTATCAAGGAGCTCGTGGAGAACTCCATCGACGCCGGGGCTACCGAGATCCTCATCGACCTTGAGGATGGCGGCTGCAAGCGGTTGACAGTCCGTGACAATGGGTGCGGGATGGATCCTTCCGATCTGCAGATGGCCTTCGAGAGCCATTCGACGAGCAAGCTCGATACGGCTGGCTTCCGGGAGGGGATGTTCGGCGTCGGCACCCTCGGTTTTCGCGGCGAGGCCCTGCCAAGTATCGGTTCTGTCGCCGAGGTCGAGGCCGTCTCCCGCACGCCGAAGGGCGAGCATGCCTATCGCTACCGGCTCGATGGGCAGCCGCCGGAGCCTGCGGCCGGGGAGCCGGGAACGGTGCTGGAGGTCAGGAACCTCTTCTCCAGGCTTCCGGCGAGACGGAAATTTCTGCGCCGGCCGGCCACCGAGCTCTCCCACATTATCCAACAGGTCACGAGGATCGCCCTGGCTTACCCGGGGGTCTCCTTCCTGGTCACCAATATGGGGAAACGTTCTCTCGACCTGGCCGCCTGCGATACGCTCCGCGAGCGGCTCGGGCAGATTCTCGGAGCTGACAAGCTCGAAAATCTCATCGAGGTGGCGCAGCCCGGCGATGAAAATTCACCTCACCTCCATGGCTTTATCAGCGCGCCAGCGCTTCGCCGGGGGGATACGCGGATGCAGAATTTCTTCGTCAACGGCAGGTGGGTCCGAGATCGCCTCTTCACCGCGGCGCTTCGCGCCGCCTACAAGGGCTACCTGATTCCCGGAAAGCATCCCCTGGCCTATCTCTTCTTCGAATTTCCGGCTGAGGCGGTTGATGTCAACGTACATCCAACCAAGTCCGAGGTCCGCTTCAGGAATCCCGGGCTCATGTATCCACTGGTCTACAACGTGGTCAGCCGGGCTCTCGAGCCCGAAGACCGTTCGCAGGAGGTGGCCGATGACTCCGGCTCGGACGCGAAGGCGGGGATTGAGCAGGCGGCGCTGGATTTTTTCGCCAATCCGCCGCCCTCAGCCAGGGGCGCCTCCACTGGCGGCTCCGGAGGCTCCGTCGCCGGAGCCGGCTGGAGCGCCGCGGGAGGTACGCGGGAGGCTGTCGAGGAGAGGCGGGAGCTTCCCGAGGTCGAGTCCCCGGGCCGGGTCTTCCAGTTGTTGAATTCCTTTATCCTGGTGGAGGAAGAGGACGGTATCCTGCTGATTGATCAGCACGCCCTGCACGAAAAAATTCTCTTTGAGGGAATCTATCGCCAGCTGTTGGAGGGTGACGTCGTTCAGCAGAAGCTGATGGTTCCCGAGATCCTGGCGCTCTCTGTTGAGCAGGCGCCCCTGCTGGAAGATGGTTGCCGTCTCCTGGGAGCCTGCGGCTACGAGGCCGAGCCCTTTGGAGAGGCCGAGGTTGCGATCAGGGCAGTGCCGGAGCTCTTCGAGGGCAAGAGGCGCAAGAGCCGGGTGGCGGAGATTTGCCAGGAGGTCTTCAGCTGGCTTGAGCGTGAAGGAGACCGGTACCTCAGTGATGATGAGACTCCTGAACTCCTCGAACAGAGATTGCGGGCTCTTGCCAGCCTGATGGCCTGTAAGCGGGCGGTCAAGGCAGGTGATCGGTTGAGTCCGGAGGAGATCGACAGCCTTCTCGAGCATGGCGATCTTGCCATGGATCCGAGGAATTGCCCTCACGGCCGGCCGACGATGGTTCGTCTCAGCCGCCGCGAACTTGACAGCAGTTTTGACAGAAAATAAGGCTCGGGTGGTCATGACCCAGAACAATCAGCCTGCGCTTTTTGAGCGTTTCGAGTTGGACGGATCGATATCCCTGTCGGTCAATTCCAACAGGAAGCTGAAGAACATCATCGTCAAGATGTTCGTCCTGGACGATCTCGATGAGAGCTATACCAGCCGCTCGCTGGTGCCGATGGTTCTGCGTCGGGGTACGACCCGGCTGCCGGACATGCAGGCGCTCAGGCGCTATCGCGAGAGCCTCTACGGTTGCATTCTGGGTTCCTCTACCATCAAGGTAGGGGAGTGGCAGGCGGCGGTGTTTTCGCTCGATATCGTCAACGAGGCCTTCCTGCCCGGAGAAGAGAGCCTCTTCGAGAAAGGACTCGAGCTGCTGCGGGAGCTTATCTTCGATCCCCTGGTTGAGGATGGAGCTTTCAGCGCGGATTACGTGGACCGCGAGAAGCATCTTCTCGCCACCAATATTCGTTCAAACATCGATAATAAGGACGAGTACGCGGTGCTGCGCTGCACCGAGGAGATGTGCGCAGGCGAGCCCTATCGCCGCCATGAGATGGGGAGTCTCGATGAGATCGATGGGATCGAGCCCGGCGCTCTGATGGATTTCTACAGGGACTGGTCTTCGAGCGCTCCCCTCTCTCTCTATGTTTGCGGGGACGTCGACCCGGAGCAGGTTCGAGAGATGGCGGCTGCGGCCTTCTCCTTCGAGCGTTCAGAGACGAAGTCCCTGTCGGCGCTGCCAGCCGCCGTGGAGGTCGGCCAGGCGCGGGAGGTTCGCGAGCAATTCGAGGTTAACCAGGCGAAACTGGTCCTGGGTTTCCGTCACGGCATCCGTCCCGGAGATGATGCCTATGAGGCCCTGCTGCTGCTGAACGCCATCCTGGGCGGCTTTTCTCATTCGAAGCTGTTTCAGAATGTTCGCGAGAAGGCGAGTCTTGCCTATTCGGCCCGCTCCTGGGTCGAGCGTACCAAGGGTCTTCTCTACATGTCCTGCGGCATCGCTACCGAGAATTACGAACAGGCGCTGGAGATCTCCCTGGCCCAGTTGGAAGCCATCAGCGAGGGTGAGATCAGCGACGGGGAATTCGATGCTTCCCTGAAGACGATCCTCAACCAGAACCGTATGCTGGAGGATAACTTTCCGGCGCTGGTGGGTAGCGATTTCATCTGGCGGCTTCACGGCGGGGAGCTTGATCTTGCCGGCCTGCGTGAGCGCCTGGAGAAGGTCAGCAGGGATGACATCGCCGCCGCGGCCGCTACGATCCGCCACGACACGACCTATTTTCTGCACTCTTGAAGATTGGGCTTTCCCCCTGGACTGGATTCGAAACGATGACCGGCCTTGAACTTGAAAAGCTGAGCAACCTTACTCTGAAGGAAGAGGTCTACAGGGCGACTTTGCCTTCGGGGCTCGAGGTCTCTTTCTGTCCGAAGCCCGGTTTTCAGAAGCGTTACGCCTGCTATTCGACGCGCTTTGGGTCGATTGACAATGAGTTCACCGACAGCGGCGGAGAGTCCCTGCGGGTACCTGATGGGATCGCTCACTTTCTCGAGCACACCCTGTTTGAGACCCCCAGGGGCAACGCCTCGGATCTGTTCGCGCTCAACGGGGCCTCAAATAACGCCAGCACTTCCTTCACCCAGACAACCTATCTCTTTGCCGCCAGCGACCGTTTCTGGGACAACCTGGGCCTGTTGATTGATTTCGTCGAGAACCCCTGCTTCCAGGACGATAAGGTCGAGAAGGAGCGCGGAATCATCGAGCAGGAGATCAAGGGCTATGATGACAACCCGGGGTGGGTCAATTATCGCGGGCTGCTCGGCAATCTCTTCAGCGAGCATCCGGTGCGAATCGATATTGCAGGAACAGTCGAGACGATCGCGGAGATTGACACCGCCACCTTGCAGAGCTGCTACGACCGCTTTTACCACCCCTCGAATATGCATCTCTTCGTGGTCGGAGATCTCGATCGGCAGGAGCTCTTTGAGTTCGTGGCCGAGAGGTCGCGCGCCGGAGCGGCGCTCGGGGGGGAGCTCGAGAGAAAATACCCGGTCGAGTCTGCCGAGGTGTTCAAGGCCGAGGGAGAGGTGGAGATGGACGTGGCCTCCGCCAAGTTCATTCTCGGTTTCAAGGAGACCGGGGTTCCTCTCGCGGGGGAGGAGCTGGTGCGCAGAGAGCTGCTCAGCGATCTTGGCCTCGACCTGCTCTTCGGGAGCTCCAGCGACCTCTTTCGGGAGTTGTATGAGAAACAGCTCGTTCACGATCAGCTCTGGAGCGGCTACGACACACTTGGCGGGGTGGCTTACGCCATGGTGGGAGGTGATACACCCAGCCCGGATGAATTCCCCGGACGTCTCCTGGATGGGATTGAGAGTTGTCTTGGCGAGGCTCTCAGCCAGGACAACTTTGAGCGCAAGAAGAGGCAATTCATCGGAGATTTCGTTCGCCGCTTCAGCAGCCTGGAGTTTATCGCCCACGGATTCACCACCTACCTGTTTCGCGACTTCGATCTTTTTTCACTCATCGATCTGATCAACGGGCTGGAGAGGGAGATGCTAGAGGAGCACCTCCGATCTCTTCTTGACCCGGACCGGCATTCCATCTTCAAGATCATTCCCCGGAGCAGTTGAGTCGCCATGGCCAGGACAGCGGAGAACTTGAACGATGATGGTTGAGCCCGGAGGTAAGGAGATGTCCGCCGGCAATCCCTGCCTGGTCTGTCCCGAGACCCACCTGCCGCTGGAGCCGGCCTCCGCGGAGCTTCTCGAGAGCCTGGCAGAGCGCCAGCGCCGGGGGGAGCTCGCGACCATCGGAGGCGAGACCATCGATGAGCTTCCAACCGGAGCCTGGGTTCGCGGCGATGGGGCGCTGCTCTACCTCGTGATCGATGGCATCGCCAGGATGGTCATCGAGGATGCGGTGAGCCTGGAGGAAGATGGCTCGGCTGCCGGAGGGTAGAGTTCGGTATCAGGCTTCGTATTCTCCGACGGCTGCCGCAGTTTTCAGGATCTTCATCGACAGGTTGTCGTCTTCAAGATTCAGTTCGGCTGTCTCGCCGGCTTTGATCTGGCCGAGAATGATCATCTCAGAGATGGGATCTTCGATTCTTTCTTCGAGAACCCGGCGGATCCCGCGGGCTCCGGTCCTGTCGTCAAAGCCATTGTCGATCAGGCACCGCTTCGCCTCCTCGGTGACCTCCAGCTTGAACTCCTTGGCCGCCAGGCGCTCTTCCACCTTTGCCAGCTCGAGATCAAAGATCTGTGTGACCTCGGCGTGGGTAAGGAATCCGAAGGGCACGATCGCATCCACCCGGTTCAGGAACTCCGGCCGGAAGTGATTGTCGAGAGCCTCCGCGACGAATGTCTGGATGCTTCCATCATCATCGGAATCTTGAGAGTCGGGGTGGAAGCCCAGGGATCCCTGGTTGAGAGTGGCCCTGGCTCCAAGGTTCGACGTCATGATCAGGATTGTATTTTTGAAATCGATGGTTCGCCCGAAGCCATCGGTCAGGCGTCCCTCTTCGAGAATCTGCAGCAGCATATTGGCCATATCCGGGTGCGCCTTTTCGATTTCGTCGAGCAGCACGACGGAATAGGGTTTCCGACGGATCTTTTCTGTAAGCTGACCGCCTTCTTCGTAGCCGACGTAGCCCGGAGGTGAGCCGATGAGCCGGCTGATACTGTGCTGCTCCATGTATTCCGACATGTCGAGGACCATCATCGCCTCCGGATCGCCGAAGAGGAAGTTGGCGAGAGCCTTGGCAAGGAGAGTCTTGCCGACCCCCGATGGCCCGACAAAGATGAACGAACCCATGGGACGGTTCGGATCTTTCAGGCCGGCCCGTGAGCGGCGGATGGCGCGGCTGGTCCTGGAGACCGCGAGATCCTGCCCTACAACGGTCTTGTGCAGTATCTCCTCGAGTTTTGCCAGCCGCTCACTTTCTTTTTCTTCGAGGTTGGAGAGGTTGATTCCGGTCATCTGGGAGATGGTGTCCCGTACCGTATTGGCCGTGACCTCGCCGTCGATTTCGCGGGAGCTCCTCTTCCACCTCAGGATTTCCTCGTCCTTGTTGATTTTGAGTCTCTCGACCTTGTCCCTGATGGAGGCGGCCAGCTCAAAGTCCTGGCTGTGCACCGCATCGTCCTTGTCTCCCTCGAGGCGATCGATGTCGACCTCGAGCTCGGTCAGGTCCGGCGGCCTGGTGGTTTTCTCCAGCCTCTCTCTCGAGCAGGCCTCATCGATCACGTCGATCGCCTTGTCGGGAAGATAGCGTCCCGAGATATACCGCTGCGAAAGCTCGACGGCCGCCTTGATCGCTTCGTCGCTGATGCGAATCCTGTGATGGCCTTCGAACCCATCCCGCAGCCCCCGGAGAATCTCGACAGCCTCTCCCTGGGAGGGAGGGTCGATGATGACGGTCTGGAACCGGCGCTCCATGGCGCCGTCTTTTTCTATATGTTTGCGGTATTCATCAAGGGTGGTGGCGCCGATGCACTGGATCTCTCCGCGTGAGAGCGGAGGCTTGAGAATGTTGGCGGCGTCCAGGGAGCTCTCCGATGCGCCGGCTCCCATCATCGTGTGGATCTCATCGACAAAGAGAATGATGTTTCTGGCCTCGATGACCTCCTTGATGATGCTCTTGAGGCGCTTCTCAAATTCTCCCCTGTACTTCGTTCCCGCCAGCACGGCGGCGAGGTCGAGATTGATCACGCGCTTGTCAGAGAGCATCTCGGGGATGTTGTGGTCCGCGATGCGCTGAGCGAGGCCCTCGATAATCGCCGTCTTTCCGACGCCGGGCTCGCCGATAACCACTGGGTTGTTCTTGGTCTTGCGGCTGAGGATCTGGATGATTCTCTGGATTTCTGAGTCTCGGCCGATCACCGGGTCAAGCTTGTTGAGCGTGGCCTGGGCTGTCAGGTCAATGCTGAATGAATCGAGGACAGCCAGCTTCGGGCCGCCGGTTTTCGGGAAGCTGTAGTTGTCCTGTTTCGGCTGTTCTTCGTCGGGGTTGGGGCCAAGCATTGACATGATAGTACTCTCGATGTTTTCTCCGTTCAGACTGAGGTCGCGGAGTATTCGCGCTCCGGCCCCTTCCTCTTCCCTGATCACTCCAACCAGGATGTGTTCGGTGGAGACGAACGAATGTCCGTTGCGCGCCGCCTGCTCGCTCGCGATCTGGATGCATCGCTTGGCATGGGGGGTGAAGGGAATCGCATCTTCGCGCGCTCTCACCTCGACCCCGGCAAGGCTCTCTTCGATCAGGTGCTGCATCCTGTCGAGATCAACCTCTTCTTTCAGCAACGCCTGGATCGCTATGCTGCCTCGCTGGGATACGATAGCGTGGAGGAAGTGCTGGGTGTCGACGTAGTCGTGTGAACGATTACGGGCGGTCTCACCAGCCGCCAGGAGTATCTTTTCAGCTCGCTCAGTGAACTTTACAGCCATAAAACCTGTACCTTCCTAGCCTTGGTTTTTCTGCCTCGATGGCGCGAGGGTTCGACATTCGAGTCCTTTTCGAGCCGAAGAAATCTATCCTACCCAGTGAAGTTTGCAAGTCGTCCTGGAAGCGATAAGGCCAAATCCCGCATGATCAGGCGTTTTTTCCGCCTCTGTGCCCGTTTAAATTATTTAAGAGATGACCCCAATAATGCGAAAAATCGGGTTATGGGTATTCGCCGCGGGCCGGCCGCCATCTGAGGCGGTCGGAAGCGGTTCGTGATTCGGAAAAGTGACAACCCCGAGGCGTGGAGCTGTCGGCTGGCCTGGATTTGGGGCGATCCAGAGATGAAAACAGCCGGTTTCCAGGGCAAAAATCGCCTTCACCGACCTGTTCCACGGAGTAAATACTCACAGTGAGTCAGGCGAGGGAAGCCTAAGCCCTTTTAACAAAAAGCCTTAAGGGCAAATGCCCGGTTGTGAAAAATTTGTGGAATTTGGAGTCGGTAGTCTTGACTGGAAATTCGACAAAGGCTATATTTGTTGCTGTTCGAGACGGGTAATACCGCCCCGGACCCAACTCTAAATATTAAGTTTCTCTTCACTTCTTTTCTAAGGGCGTCTTAACTCCTCTGAGACGTCCTTCTTTTTTGTCCGCATTTTCCTGCGCGGGCAATATCACAGGTCTGGAAAAACCTTTTCCAGGCAATGTGGCTCGTACCAGGCGCCTCCAACTCCCCAGGGGAGGGGATCAGATCCCGGCGTTGAAGACCTTCCACTCGTCCGCGAACCAGACCAGCTGTTTGATGTAAAAGATGAAGGGAACAGGAGTTCCGTCAATCTTCAACAGGAGCTTGCTCTGGCTCATGGTGGGCACCTTCTTTTTGAAGATGCTGTTGTTGGGGGTGAAGGTCATCTTGCCGGGGACAAATTCGTGCTCGAATTTCTTGTCCTTGACGGCCTTGAGCGTCTGGGTGACGGCATCCAGATTCTGCGACTCAAGCGAGACGCCGAGGATATTGTAGCCGCCGCTGGTAAGAATGGCTTTCAGGTCCGCGTCGACGATCATGAATTTTTTGACCTCGTCGGGATTGCCAGTTTCAAAGGCCCTTCCCAGGAGGATCATCCTGTTCTTCAGGGAAGTCAGCAGCTTTTTTTCATCGATCCCCTCTGGGGGAGCCGCCGTTTTCGCAGGTTCAGGAACCTTCACGGTTTCCGGCGGAGGCGGGGGCTTCGCGACATTTCCTTCGGGTTTTTCAGGCGGTGCTTCTACAGGTTTCTTTTCCGGTTCTTTACCGGCGGCCGCGGCCACCGGCTCTTCAGGTTGGATGTTCTTTCGAAGCTGCTCGAGATCCCCAGACAATTTCCTGGCCGGTTTCGTTTCGTTGGCCGGTTTTTCTGTGGGCGTGGTCGTCAATCCATTCGCAGGCTCCGGCGAGCTTTGCCTGGAGCAGGAGAAGAGGGTGCAGGAGAGAACCAGGAGGAAGCCGGGGGTTGATCTCCTGATGGCGGCGAAGGGGCTTCCGCCGGGTAAATAGAACTTAGTCATCCAGCTTGAACTCCATACCGGGTTGGGTAACCACCGCCCTTATCACGGGGCCTCTACCAGATACATTAAGATATTTCGGTGGCGGGGAATACCAGGGAGCGGAAAGTTTTTTCCTCCTGGCGGGTCTTCGCCGAGCCGTGGTTCGTCCGTTCACCTTCATTGACACTCCCCGGAGCCTGGACTACCATCCCGGGGGTGCTCGCCCGGGTCGAAAATTCGGAGCGCACCGGTATGATACCGGGTACGGGGCGATGCCTGTACAGCTCTGAACGTATGGCCTTCCGGCTTCAACCACGTTTTATTACGGTACCTGTTCTTCTTATGCTGCGATTCGAGATCCGGCAACACGGCAAAAAACCTTACCAGTTTGAGAGCGTCAAGAGCACGGTCTTTGTCGGGCGTGATCAGTCCATGGACCTGGTGCTGGATGACCCGAGGGTCTCGCGCCAGCACGCGGTCATTACCAGTAAGGATGGGAACTATTTCATCCAGGATGTGGGAGGGCGCAACCCGGTCCGGGTTAACAGGAAGGTGGTGGTTCGTCATCTTCTGCGGAAGGGAGACGCGGTTCTTCTGGGGAATACCCATCTGAAATTCCAGGAGGCGGGAGATGACCCTGCGGGAACCGACCTCAGCGGTGCAGGTGAAGCAGTCGATGATGCGTCAGCGGTCGTCGATGCCCGTGAGACGTTCCAGAATCTCAGGGACACGCCTGATATTCTCAGCTCGGAGAGGACTGTCTCCGGCACCGTCGATGATGAGGAAGACCTGGTGTCGGTTGGAGGGGCCGCCAGAAACCTGAGGATCCTGCGCAATTTCAGTGAGCTCATCAGGAACATTTCCGATCGCCAGCGGCTGCTCGAGTCGGCCCTGCACGCGGCGCTGGACAACCTCGATGTCAAGTATGGCTTCATTGGTCTGTTCGGGCCGGGAGGCGAGCTCGAGATCCGGGTGCAGAGGAGTCCGCGTGATCCCGCCGGGCCGATTTCCTACAGCTCCTCGATTGTCGAGCGGGCGCAGCAGGAGGGAATCGCGATTCTCTTCGATGCGGAAGGAGACTCCGGCCCATCGCGAGCCGGGCTTGATTCACGCAGTCTCAAGCAACTGCAGATCTCCAGTGCCATGTGCCTGCCTCTGTTCAAGGCCGAGGAGGTCTATGGCGTTCTCTATGTCGATGACCGGGGCCGGGAGACTCCCTTCACGGAGGAGGATCTCTACTTCGCCAACATTCTCAGCAACCTGATCTGCCTGGCGGTGGAAAAAGAGGAACTCTATGAGCAGATTCGCGATGAGAACATCGAGCTGAAGACCATCCTGCACCAGAAGAATCGTTTCATTAGCGTCAGTCCGCAGATGAAGGAGGTTCAGCGCCGGGTCAAGCGGGTAGCCGGTTTCGATACGACTGTTCTGCTCAGCGGTGAGAGCGGCACGGGTAAGGGCTTGCTGGCCCGGGCGGTGCACGACCGTTCGATGAGGCGAGCCCGCCCATTTGTCGAGGTCAACTGTTCGGCTATCGAGGAGGGGCTGCTGGAGCTCGAGCTCTTTGGCTGCGAGCCTGGCCATGATATCGCCGGGGTCGATTCCCGGGGCAAGGCCGGCAAGCTCGAGCTGGCGGACGGAGGGACGCTCTTTCTCGATGATGTCGATGGCATGAGCCTCGATGCCCAGGCGAAGATCCTGAGCGCCCTGGAGAAGGAGGCCGTTGATCGCCTGGGCTCGACCGCTGGAAGAGGCGTCGATCTGCGCATCATTGCCGCGAGCAACCGGCCGCTCTCCGCCTCCGTTGAGGAAAAGAGCTTCCGGGAAGATCTCTACTACAGGTTGAAGGTCTTCCAGATCGAGCTCGCGCCCCTGCGGGAGCGCCGAGAGGACATTCTCCCCCTGGCGCAGCATTTCCTCTCTGTTCTTCAATACGAGGATCGAGGCCCGGTGGATCTCTCGCCCCGGACCAAGGAGCTGCTCATGGCCTATCACTGGCCGGGAAATATTCGCGAGCTGAAACATTTCATCGAGGAGGCCTTCCTGGTCTCTAACGGTACCACCATCTACCCCGAGAACCTGGCGGATGATCTGCGGCGTGAGGACAATCCCCAGCCCTCCGGGACTCTCTCTGAGATCGAGGCTCAGCACATCAGGAAGGTTCTCCAGAGCGTCAACTGGAACAAACGCCGCGCCTCGGAGGTCCTGGGCATCAACCGCTCGACGCTGTACGAGAAAATACGTCTCTACCACATCGAGAAACAGGAAGATCTGCCGCCGGGAGCGGAAGATGGGAGTCCGGATTGAGCCGGGGGTTTTTGGCTTACAGGAGTTGGTTTCTTGACAAACCAGCGGTGGGATAATATTTACTCAGAGGCGATAATTATCCGTCTGTCGCCGCTCTCTTGCGGGCGCGGGCCTGGTGTCGTCGAGTCATCGAAATAGAATCTTTGAACAGGAAGGCTTCATGTCAGAATCAGTGAGTCCGGTCATCGAGGGAATGGGCGAACATATCAAGCGCACGGTCGAGCTGCTCGAAAAGACAGATCTCGATGCGGTCAGCGCCCTGGTCGATAAGCTCTTCGAAGCTTACCAATCCGGTACGCGTGTGTATATCTGCGGCAACGGGGGCTCGGCCGCCACGGCGAGCCATTTCTCCGAAGATCTCGCAAAGAGCACCATCAAGGATCAGGCGGTCCAGAAGCGTCTTCGGGTGAGCAGCCTGACGGACAGCGTTCCCTTCATCTCGGCGCTGGGCAATGACTGGGGCTATGACACCATCTTTCGGGAGCAGCTCGTGACAGTCGCTGAAGAGGGTGATGTGCTCATCTCCATCAGCGGCTCCGGCAACAGCCCGAATGTCGTCAGCGCCGTTCAATGGGCTTCGGAGAACGGGTTGTTTACCGTTGGCTTCAGCGGATTCAATGGCGGCAAGCTCAAGGGGATGGTTGACCTGAGCATTCACAGCCCGGTTCTCGATATGGAGATTGCTGAGAACACCCACATGGTTGTCGTGCATCTCGTGGTCAGCGGTTTGCGCGCGAGGATCAACGAGGCAGCCTGAAGCGTCCAGGCGGTTTGCTAATTCGGGGGCTCGGTTTTAATGGCAGAAAAGAACGGGACTCACGAACGTCCAGACGGCGCCTCCCTGCGTCTCTACGATGCCAATCTAAACCGTGCATCCGAAGGTCTGAGGGTAGCCGAGGACGTCTGCCGTTTTCATCTCGACCTGCCCGGCCTTGCGGCGGAGCTCAAGGAATTGCGTCACCAATTGCTCTCGGTCCCTCCCGGCGCAGGGCTTTCGAGAGAGGACCTTCTGCGGGCGAGGGACATCGAGGGAGATGTCGGGCGAGATAGCGCGACTCCGGAATCTTCCAGCGAGCCGGTCGATCTTACCGAGACGGCCTACAGGAACCTGCGCCGAGGCGCCGAGGCGATTCGTGTTCTCGAGGAGGTTAGCCGCAGCCAGGGCGGAGCCCCCGGAGTCCTGCAGGAGCTGCGTTACCGGGTTTATTCGATCGAAAAGGCCATGCTGAGCCTTGTTGATGTGACGGCGCGCCGCGGCGAGTTGCTCGAGGCCGCCCGCGTCTGCCTGCTGGCAACCGCTGAGACCTGCCCGGGGGACAAGCTTGCCGCCGTGGTACGGAGTTGCATTGATGCCGGGGCCGGGATGATCCAATTGCGCGAGAAGAACCTCGATGACAGTGAGCTCCTCGAGCGCGCAAGGGCCTTGCGGGAGGTCTGCTCGGCGGGGGGCGCGCTTTTCGTGGTGAATGACCGTCCTGACATCGCCCTGCTGAGTCACGCAGATGGAGTGCATCTCGGGCAGGAGGATCTCCCTCTTTCCCAGGCCCGGCGTATTGTCGGTGACAATGTACTCATCGGCCGTTCAACCCACTCTCTCGAGCAGGCCAGGGAGGCCGCGCGTGAAGGAGCCGACTATCTCGGCGCCGGGCCGGTATTCGAGACTTCGACAAAGGATGCGGGGCCTCTGCTTGGCGTGGACGGCCTGGGCGCCATCCTTGAAGGCGTGAGCCTGCCCGTTTTCGCGATTGGCGGTCTGACAGGTTCGAATGTTTCCCTGGTGCGCGAGGTCGGAGGCGAGCGGATTGCGGTCTGCTCAGCCGTTTTAGGCAGCCCCAGTCCTGAAAAAACGGTTGGCGGGCTTTGCTCGGTTCTTGCCTGAAAAGAGTGGTCTCCTCTTCTTCTAATCGCCTCGCTGCTCTATAATTCTTCGCATGAGTGAACACTCCAGACAGCGAATTCCCAGCATGCTGTTATCCCTGGTCCCCGGCTGGGGGCACGTCTACTGGGGAAGGGAGGCTCTCGGTCTCGGCATCTTTTCCGCAGCGGCGCTCGTGGGTTTCGGCTTTCTCAACACCTGGCTTGTCTACCAGGGAGCCGGAAAGACGACAATGGTCTGGGTTTTCGGGGTCGTCTTCTGTCTCGTCATGGCGGCCAACTGGATCGATATCTTTCTGCGTACCGATCCGGCCCGTGTTGGTGAGGACGATCGCCGGCGCAAGCTGTGTATTCAGCGCGGTACCGCCGCATATCTGCAGGGCGACCTCGACGTAGCTCTGGGAGAGTTCAAGGAATGCCTGAAGATTGAACCGAATTGTCCCGAGGCGCTTTTTCGTATCGGCGTCCTGGCCGCGCGCCAGGGTGACATCGAGATCGCCCGTACCGGCCTGCGCCGCGCTCTGCGTTACGATGTCGGAGGGAAGTGGACATGGGAAATCGAACACGAGTTTATTCGGCTCGATGCGGAGATGGCCGCGTCGGCGGAGTACGGCCATGACGAGGGGGAAGAGGAGGAGCCTCGTGAGGAAGCTCTTGATGAGAGCGCCCCCGAACCCGAAAGAGAGGAGGAGGCCGAGCACGCCTCGGCGTGAGGATGGTCACCTATAAAGATTCAGGGGTAGACATTGACGCCGGCAATGCCGCCGTCGAGCGTATCTCCAGTCACGTCCAGAGTACCTATACGCCGCAGGTTCTGACCGGAAGCCATGGGGGCTTTGCCGGGATGTTCCGGCTCGATTATCCCAGGGGGACCATCGAGAAGGACTTCAAGGATCCGGTCCTTGTTGCCTGTACCGATGGAGTCGGTACCAAGCTCGAGGTCGCCTACAGGATGGGGATCTCGAATACGATCGGGATTGACCTGGTGGCGATGTGCGTCAATGACCTCATCGTCCAGGGAGCGAAGCCCCTGTTCTTCCTCGATTACATCGCCGTGGGGAAGATGGAGCCTGATACGATCAGCGGACTGGTCGAGGGTATCGCCGAGGGCTGCAGGCAGTCCGGCTGCGCCATTCTCGGCGGCGAGACCGCCGAGATGCCCGGCTTCTATCCGCCCGGCCACTACGAGCTGGCCGGCTTCTCCGTGGGCGCGGCCGAGAGGAAGCGTCTTATACTCGGAGACCGGGTCGAGGCGGGAGATAAGGTCATCGGCCTGGTGTCGAGCGGTTTTCATTCCAACGGCTACTCCCTGGTGCGAAAGGTGTTTCTCGGTAAGCGCGCCAGCGCGAAGAGTCTCGAACGGGTTCTGCCGGGGTGTGACCGGCCCCTTGGCGAGACGCTGCTGGAGCCGACCCGTATCTACGTGAAGCCTGTTCTTTCCGTTCTCGATGCCTATCGGCAGAAGCGGCCGGTTCACGCCATCAGCCATATCACCGGCGGCGGGCTCATCGAGAATATCCCGCGCTGTCTTCCCGGCAATCTCGATGTGGTTATCCAGCGCAAGGCCTGGAAGCCGCCGGCTATCTTCACCCACCTCGCCAAGAGGGGTAAGGTTCCCAGGGCCGAGATGTACCGTGTCTTCAACATGGGGATCGGGATGGTGCTCGTGGTCTCGCGCCACTTCGCCGGCTCGATTCTGAGGCAACTCCAGGATGAGGGAGAGCCCGCGGTAGAGATCGGCGAGGTGGTCAAGGGCAAGGGCAAGGTGAAGTTCAAGTAGACCCGGGCAGGGGTTAGAGAGCCAGCTCGCCGGAGTAGACCTCGGTCGCCGGGCCTGTCATCCAGACATTGCCATCCCGTCCGCTTCCATCCCAGCGGATCTTGAGGTCGCCGCCCCGCAGGTGGACGACCGCTTCGCGGTCACACCAGTCGTTGAGCACGCCGGCGACGACGGCGGCGCAGGCTCCTGTGCCGCAGGCGAGGGTCTCGCCGCTACCTCTCTCCCAGACCCTGAAGTCCAGCGCGGTGCGCGAGCGGGGCACGACAAATTCTGTGTTCACTCTCTCCGGGAACCAGGGGTGGTTCTCAAAGCGGGGGCCCCATTCCTCCAGGGGCAACTGGCCCAGTTCCGGCAGCTCGACGCCTTCGGGAGCCCGGGTTTCATCGAGCCGGATGACGGCGTGAGGGTTGCCCATCGAGATGCCGGTAAGCTGAAAAAGCAGACCATCCATCTCCATCGGGATGCGGATAGCCGCCTCCTCCGCGTCTTCGCCATCAGTCAGCGGGACCTCGCCCCGTTTCAGGCCGGGGACGCCCATATCGACCGCTACCTCGCTGACCTTGCCAGCGGCGTTCGCCTCTATCAGCAGTTTTTTGGTTCCGGCATCGGTCTCCACCCGGAGTTCTCGCGCTTCGGCGATCCCGTGGTCATGGACGTACTTGGCAACACAGCGGATCCCGTTGCCGCACATCTGGCCTCGGCTTCCGTCCGCGTTGTACATCTCCATGCGGCAGTGGCTCCCGGCTTCGTCTGGCGGCTGGATGAGGATCAGGCCGTCGGAGCCGATTCCGAAGTTCCTGTCGGAGACCTTCCTGGAGAGTCCGGCGGGATCTTCGATGGTTGTTTCAAAGCCGTTGATATAGACGTAATCGTTACCGAGGCCGTGCATCTTGGTGAATTTCACAGTCATGCCCGGCATCTTAGCGGAAAAAATCGCCGTTCAGACTATTTTTTGCACCTGAGCGGCGTGGGCAGGATCGTCTAAACTGACAGGACACCGTTTTTTATTAAGGCTATGGACGATGATGTGTTTTTCAGAGGGCCGGTCGCGCTGGGGTAGAGGCCTTGTTGCGCTTATGCTGGCAGCCGCGCTATTGCAGCCAGGCGGTTCTATAGACGCCCTCCAGGATGAAAAGCCCGCCGAGGGCGGGGTGAAAAAGAAGAAGTCGCCCATTCCAGAGTTGGCGGCCGACCAGCTTCCGAAGCAGACGCGGGCGCGTCCCGATCCTGCGAAGTCCCAGGTCGAGCTCGATACGATCCATGTGACCATCGTTGAGATGGCCCAGACGATGGCCGGCAAACGCTACACTCCGCAGACGAGGGTGGTGCAGAACTATCTTGGCGAGTATCTCCGGCGGGCGGGCTACAGAATTGTCGAGAATCCTGCCAAGGCCCGCTACCGGGTGAGCGGCAAGATCTCGACGATCTTCGATACGGAGCTTATCCTCCGCAACAAGATCATCGCCTGGAAGTATGCCGGGACCATCACCGCCAAGCTGCAGGATGCCAACGGCAAGGTTCTCCAGGAGATTGACATTCCCGAGGTCTTTCGACTCAACGTTAAGAGTGAAAAGTCGGCGATCTGGGATCTGCGCCGTTTCCTGGCCCATATTATCTATTCCGAACTCTGCCTGAAGGGAGATGAGCTGACCAACGGAAGAATCGTCAGCCTCATAGAGTCTCTTGCCGTCGACTCTTTTGACCAGGTGGAGGACATCGAGGCATCCGCGGTTGTCGAGAAGCTGGCGGACCACGGTCTCGAGGCGGTTCCCTATCTTCTGCAGGCGCTGACTGATACTCGGACCGTTATGGTCAAGGCGGCCTACCCGGGGCTGAAGGTACCGACCGATCTGAAGATCTACCATCTCGCCGACAAGACCCTGGAGGAGATTTTTCAGAAGGTGAGCAGGATGGAGTTGAAGACGCCCCCGCAGCTTCGCTTCTATATCATCGCGGGATGGGAAAACGAGTGGCGGCGCTTCTGTAAGCCTTTCCGGGAATCTCCAGAGGCCGACCGCCGCAAGCACGCCCTGCTGAAAAAATCGGCAGGCGCCGTGCCGGAGAAAAACCTCAGGGTTCTCGATTTCTCCCTCTACGGGAAAAAACCCGGCAAGGGCAAGGGTGGGGAGCCGAAAGAGGCCGATAAAGAGCCCTCGGAGGATAAGGCGGAGCCGAAAAAGCAGCCCTGAGCCTGAAAGCCCCGCTTTTTTGCAAGTCCCCTGATCGGGCTGTGTTGCAGTCTTCCTTCGGGACAGATATACTCGTCCGACTGGCTCTGTATTGTAACGATGGCATGGTAGCGCCTGTTTGAGCTTGCTCACGGCGCCGGCTGCCGCGCCTACCACTGGTCGAACAGTTTGCATCTGGAGGCAAAGAATGGCGGTAACGATTCGGATTCCCACTCCTCTGAGAAAATTCACCGATGGCAAGAGCGAGGTGGATGTAGAGGGAGGCACGGTCCGTGAGATCTTCGATGATGTCGAGAATCGCCACGGCGGCCTGAAGGATAAGATTTTTGACGATGCCGGAGAGGTCCGGCGTTTCATCAATGTATTCGTCAATGGCGAAGATGTTCGCCATGCCGAGGGACTTGATACCCCGGTGAAGGATGGCGATGAACTGAGCGTGGTCCCGGCGATTGCCGGTGGACTGGGTTCCCGGCCCAGGCAGGTCTGAAGTATGGCAGGTAAAAGTTACGACGAGCTGCTCGCTGAGTATCGTGAGAGCATCCCCGAGCTGGACCCGGAGCAGGTCGAGGAGACCCTCGGCAACGAGGCCGATGTAACCATCGTCGACGTTCGTGAGTCCGACGAATACCGCGCCGGCCATCTTCCCGGAGCGGTCCAGTTGTCACGAGGGTTTCTCGAGATGCAGGCTGCCAAGAAGCTTCCTGATCAGGATTCCAGGATCATAGCCTATTGCGCCGGCGGCGTTCGGTCGCTCTTCGCGGCGAATTCCCTGCGGGTTCTGGGTTACACCAACGTCACCTCGATGAAGGGCGGTTTCACGCGCTGGAAGCAGAATGGGCATCCGGTGGATGTCCCCGAGGCTCTGTCCGACCAGGAGCGCGAGCGCTATGCAAGGCACCTCAGCATCGACGAGGTCGGCGAGGCCGGCCAACTGCTGATGAAGAAGGCAAAGGTGCTCTGCATCGGTGCCGGCGGCCTGGGTTCTCCGGCCGCCTTCTACCTGGCCGCGGCCGGAATCGGCACTCTCGGAATCGTTGATTACGATGTCGTTGATCTGACCAACCTGCAGCGCCAGATTCTCCATACCGATGCCAGGGTGGGGGATCCCAAGACGGACTCGGCGAAGGATACGCTCCTCGCGCTGAATCCCGATATCGAAATCGTTACCCATAACGAACGTGTTCATTCGACGAATGTCGATGAGCTGTTTGAGGGCTACGACATCATCGTCGATGGCTGCGACAATTTTCCGACCAGGTATCTTGTCAACGATGCCTGCTGCAAGCACGGCATTCCGAATGTGCATGGCTCCATCTATCGTTTCGAGGGCCAGGCGACCGTTTTCTGGCCCGGCAAGGGACCCTGCTACCGCTGTCTGTTCCCTGAACCTCCTCCGCCAGAGATGGCGCCTTCCTGCGCCGAGGCGGGAGTCCTGGGAGTACTTCCGGGTGTTATCGGGGTGCTTGAGGCGATCGAGGTGATCAAGATCATCCTGGGTAAGGGCGATCTGCTCACCGGCAGGCTGCTGACCTACGATGCTCTCGAGGCCAGGTTTCGTGAATTGAAGATCCAGGCCGATCCCGACTGCAATTATTGCGGTGAGGGGAAGGAATTCCCCGGCTACACCGACTACGCCCATTTCTGCGGCGTTTGAGGAGTGAAGCGCTTTTGTCGACACTTCCCCAGGAATTTCTGCCCCTGATCGAGGACGCGCCGGGCTTGTCGCTCATCGGCAATACGCCGCTGGTACCCATTGTCCTGCCCGGCCTCGACAAGCCAGGTGTCGAGGTCTACGCCAAGGTCGAGTATTTCAATCCCGGCGGGTCGATCAAGGATCGCCCGGTGCTCTGGATGCTGCTCAGCGCGATTCTCGATGGCCGTCTTACGCGCGAGCGTACGGTCCTGGACTCGAGCTCCGGCAACGCAGGCATCGCCTACGCGATGATCGGTGGCGCGCTGGGCTACAAGGTCAAGCTTGTCGTGCCCGAGAACGCCTCCGAGGAGCGCAAGAAACGAATCCTCGCGCATGGGGCCCAGTTGGACTTCACCGATGCGGTGGAGGGCTATGATGAGGCTTTGCGCGAGGTGCGTCGCCAGGCTGAGGCTGATCCCGATAAGTATTTCTTCTGTGATCAGTACAGCAACGAGAGCAATTGGCAGGCTCACTATAATATGACAGCGGTCGAGATCCTCGAGCAGACCGACCGCAGGGTTACCCACTTTGTTGGCGGAGTCGGAACCGGAGGTACGATCACCGGAGTCGGGCGTCGTCTGAAGGAAGAGCTTCCGGAGGTCGAGGTTACCATGATTCTCCCCGATGCCTTCCCCGGCATCGAGGGGCTCAAGCCCATGGAGACGGAGGACGATATTGTTCCTGACATCTTCGATGAATCGGTTGTCGACCGGAAGGTACAGGTGAATATCGAGCAGGCCTACGATATGTGCCAGGCCCTGGCTCGCGAGGGTTTTTTCGTCGGACAATCTTCCGGCGGTTACCTTCGGGGAGTTCAGGATGTCGTAGAGAGGATCGACGAAGGGGTTGTCGTGACCGTCCTCAATGACATCGGTGAGCGATATTTCAGCACCAGCCTCTGGGGTTGAGATGCCGCCGTCTCTCTTTTTTTCTCTTTACGGTCGTGACTTTCCTCCGGTTTGAGAAAAAAGTCCGCTTCGGCCAGACCCCCCATTCTGTAACTCTTTTGACTGCAAAGTGTTCCGTTAATACTTTCCGAATAGCGCGGAACCAGATGAGAAAGTTGCATTCTCATCGGAAACAGTCGAGCATATAGCCTCACTCGGCCTCTCTTCAGGGGTCGGTGTTTCTTTTTATACGCGCAAACGGAAGGATGGAGCCATCCCGGACTCACCGGGGGGGACGGCAGGAGACGAAATCGGATGGAGAGCAAAACCAGCGTTCATTCCATAGCTACCGTGAAGAAGGAAGACCTGCTCTGGGTCTACGATCTCATGGTCAGGGCGCGTGAGCTGGACGAAGCGGAGATACGTCTGAGGCGTCAGGGCGCCTTTCAGTTTCAGCTCAGCTGTTCGGGACACGAGGCTATCCAGGCGGTGGCGGCGAAGCTGCTGCGTCCTGGTAAGGACTGGTTCTATCCCTATTACCGTGATCGTACCTTTGCCTATGGCCTCGGAATGACCCCGGCGGACCTTTTCCGGCAGCCCCTGGGCAAGCGGACGGATCCCAGCTCCGGCGGTCGTCAGATGCCGAACCACTTTGCCGCTCCCGAGTTGAACATCGTCAGCCAGTCCAGCCCCACGGGAACCCAGTTCCTGCAGGCGGTCGGCACCGCAGAGGTGAACAAAATTGTCAGGAGCCTGCCGCCGAACCCTTCTCTGCCTTCCTGTAGCGAGGACGAGGTGGTTTACGTCTCCTCCGGAGATGGAGCTACGAGCCAGGGAGATTTTTACGAGGCGATCAGCGCCGCTTCTTTGAACAAGCTTCCCGTACTCTTCGTCATCCAGGACAACGGCTACGCCATCTCCGTTCCAACCGAGGTCCAGACTCCCGGCGCCAGCATCTCCCGTACCTTCTCGGACTTCCCCGGCCTGTTTGTTCGCGAGATCGATGGGGTCGATGTTCTCGCCTGCTTTGATGGCCTTGGAGAGGCGATCGCGCATTGCCGCAGCGGCAAGGGGCCGGCGCTGGTGCATGCACGCGTGGTCAGGCTGAAGCCGCACTCCGATTCGGACGATGATTCGAGCTACCGGTCGAATTCGGAGAAAGAGGAGGACGAGAAGCGCGACCCCCTGCCGATCTTTGAACAGCTGATGGTGGAGCAGGGTCTCGTCGATTCCGAGGATGGTGAGCGTATCAGGAAGGATGCCCATGACGAGTTCCAGGACATCTACGATACGATCAAGGAAGAGGAGATGCCGGCCGCCTCGACAGTTTCCCGGTTTGTTTACAATCCGGAGATTGTCATCGATAAGGAAAATACTCCCGTTGTCGGCGGCGAGAAGATCACCATGGTCGAGGGAATCAACCGAGCCCTGGCCACCGAGATGCAGAGAGACCCCCGTGTAGTTGTCTTTGGTGAGGACGTGGCTGATTGTTCAAAGGATCAGAACCTGCCGGACGTTAAGGGAAAAGGCGGGGTATTCAAGGTTACCCATGGCCTGCAGGCTCGTTTCGGTTCAACCAGGGTCTACAACACCCCCATTGCCGAATCCGGCATTATTGGCCGGGCCATCGGTATGGCGGCAAGGGGCCTGCGGCCGGTGGTCGAAATACAATTCTTTGATTATATCTGGCCGGCCATGAACCAGATCCGCAGCGAACTTGCCATGATGCGCTGGCGTTCAAATAACGCTTTCTCCTGTCCGGTTGTCGTTCGCTGCCCGATCGGCGGTTATGTACGGGGTGGAGCTATTTACCACAGCCAGAGCGCGGAGTCGATGTTCTGTCAGTGTCCCGGTTTGCGGGTGGTTATGCCCTCCAACGCCAGGGATTCTATCGGTCTTCTGCGCACCGCGATGCGCTGCGGCGATCCGGTTCTGTTCTTGGAGCACAAGCATCTTTATCGGCAGCAGTATACTCGCGCTTGCGACCCCGGGGCCGACTATGCAATTCCCCTAGGCAAGGCCGCCACGGTTCGAAAGGGTGAAGATGTGACCATCGTTACCTACGGAGCCCAGGTCCAGAAATCGCTCGAGGCCGCCGAGCAGTTGGCCAGCGAGGGCTTTGAGGTTGAGGTTATCGATCTGCGCTCCCTGCAGCCTTACGATTGGGAGGCCATCAGCTCCTCCACCCGCCGTACCGGTCGCCTCGTGGTCGTCTACGAGGAGAGCCGGTCTTTCGGTTTTGGCGCCGAGATCGCCGCTCGAGCGGCGCAGGAGCTTTTCAGCTATCTCGATGCTCCGGTCATGAGGGTTTCGGCCAAGGATACCTACGTCGGATTCGCCCAGGAACTCGTGGATGCCTGCCTTCCCCAGGTAGCCGACATCTGCGAGACGCTGCGTCGTTCGGTCAGGTTCTGAGCATTCGCTGAAATTTTTCAGCGTTCTGCCCGGCATTTTTCCGGTGAAGGCTTGAAGAAGGCATCTGCATGCAGAGGCCCGGAGGACGTTTATCCTCGAGGATTGTGAGGTCTTTCACGAGACCGTCTGAAACCCATTACGAAAAAAAGGGTCTGGGGGTACTTTTTTTCTGCAATGACCGAGTCCTGAACTTCGTCTGATGGGATGTAAGAAATAAATTAAATCGCGACAGTATTTGTTCTACTCGTGACCGTTTGGTGACAAAGGTTTAGTACCTTACCGTGGCGAAAGGGCCGAGAGGCCCAAAGCATACCGAAGCCAAAGGGCTTCGGGAGTATCGGAGTCGAAGGGCTCCGGGAGTATCGGAGTCGAAAGGCTCCGGGAGTATCGGAGTCGAAAGGCTCCAAGGGCAATTGACGGGGGAACCGGGAGTTCCCGGCTGACTTGCATGGACCTGGAAAGCCAGGTGCTGTGCGGGGCTGGCGGAGCGACGACCCAACCCGGTTCTTTCAGTAAGAAAAGTTGCTGTCACTTCAACAGGAGGTAACGCGCGAAAACCGAGCACACAACAGGTTCCAGAGCCTGGTCTGCCCCATGAGGGGGACCGGAGACCTCATCGACCTGCTCGGCTGCGCAGACAATCCGGCAAAAGCGACGGCAACTGGAAGCAAACAGTAGAAAGGGGGTAGCTTATGAAAGGCAAGATTCCGAAGGCAGACCGAAGGGAATCAATCGGACGCAGAAAAAAATCTGCTAAGCCTAAAGCAGCCAGGAAAGCTCAGAACGGCAGGATTCCTCTGTCCTTTTCTGATCTCCAGATCCCAGTTCGGCCTCTCCTGAATGCCGAACAGGAACGCCGGGCCGGCGCGATTATTCAGACAAACCTGAAGCGCCTTGCTTATTTCCTGCCGCGTCATATAGGCGGTTATGGTCGTTATCTTACCCGGATGAACGAATTGGTCGTTAATGGCGGCCTGATGTTCACCTGGATGTCTCTCAGGGACCAGATGGCCGAGGATCTCAAGGCTGCGGCGGCTGCGCTGGAAAAGGCTGAAGGCTTCGCCAGCAGAAAGCCGTCTTCGGCGAAAGACGAGGCTAAGGCCTGGAAGCGTTTCGAGAAGGGCGTGACGATCCTTTCTACCTATCCGCTCGATCCTGAGACCACCTTCAATTGGGCTAAGGAGGTTTTAGAGAAACCCCTGGGCTCTACTGGAATCGCGGGGCTCTGGAAAAGCAATCGTATCGAACGGATCGTTCGGCGGATCTTCGACAAGCTCAACGCGGCTCGGGATGGGCTTGTCCTGCCCAACCTCCGGCTGGTGCTCAAGGAGGTCTTCCGTTATCACCCGGTCGGCATGAAACGCAGCGATCTCTTTCAGGAGGGAGTGCTTGGACTTCAGAAAGCGATTTTCCGTTATGATCCCACGAGAGGGACGCGTTTCTCGACCTATGCGACCTATTGGATTCGCCAGTCGATCCGTAAATCACTGATCGACAAGTCGCGAATGATCCGGGTTCCGCAGGGGGTACAGGAAAACCTTCGCAAGGAAGACTGCAAGCTCTCCGAAGAAGAGGCCGCCCGCATTCGGCGTGTCATGAGTGGGACCGTTCTTTTCTCATCCGCCGACAATGACGACGGGGGTGATCGCAACCTTTTCGTTGTGAGAGACACGAACGAGCATGCTCAGAGCGAGGTTCTGCACACCAATACGATTCCAAAAGAGATCATCAAGGCTCTCGATCGACTCGAGGGGAGAGAGCGAGAGGTTATCGCGAGGCGTTTCGGCCTTGAAGGTGAAAAACCTCAGACGCTCGAACAGATCGGGAACCGAATGAACCTCTCGAGAGAGCGAATTCGCCAGATCGAGAAGGAAGCCCTGGGGCACATGAAACAGATTCCAGGCTTGCAGGAGGTCTACGAAGATCTCGGCAAGGCCAGTTTCAACGGTTACACCTCGAAAAACTGAATTTGAAGACCGCTGGGATCAAAGCCCCGGCAGCAGGGATTCTGCGCGGACTTTCCCTGCTGCCGGGGCATTTTCTTTTCCCCGCAGCCAGCCTCACTGTCTTATGCTCTTGGGCATGAGTGAAAACCTGCTCATTACAGCCGACTGGGTTTTGCCCGTCAGCTCCGCCGCTCTGCGCGATGGAGCTGTGGAGGTTCGCGATGGCCGTATCCACTCGGTTGGACCCGCTGCTGAGCTTCTCGGTGAGAGTGAGGCTGAGCGTCGCATCGATCTTGGCGCCGCGGCCCTCTTGCCTGGCCTGGTGAATACTCATGCTCACCTGGAATTGACCGCTTTGCGGGGGTTTCTCGAGGAGCCGGACTTTTTCGGCTGGATCCGGCGGCTTACCGAAACCAAGTACGAGACCCTGGATGAAGAGGATCTGCTCTGTTCGGCGCGTCTTGGTGTTCTCGAAGCCGTCCGGGCCGGGGTGACCACCATCGGCGACATTGCGGATGCAGGGGCCTCCCTTTCCGCTCTTTCAGAGGGGGGCTTGCGGGCGGTTCTCTACCAGGAGGTGTTCGGCCCGGATCCTGCCCAGGCCGAAGAGAGTCTCCTGGGGTTGCTCGACAAGCTTGAATCACACCAGGCTGCCGCGGCGGAGCGCGTCACCATCGGCATCTCTCCCCATGCCCCCTATACGGTTTCCGGAAGATTGTTCAAGCTACTGGCCGAGCTGGCCCTGAAAGAAGGATATCCGGTCTCGGTACACGCCGCCGAGTCAGCGGCCGAGGGAGAGTTCGTTCGGATGGCGCAGGGGCCTTTTGCCGACTATCTCAGGAGCCGCGACATCGTGGTTGAACCTCTTGGCGTCTCGACTATCACCTATTTCGATGAGCTTGGCCTGCTCGCCACGGCTCCTCTCCTGGCCCATTGCATTGATTGCAACGCGGATGATCTGCGGCGGATTGCGGCCTCGGGTTCCAGTATCGCGCATTGTCCGAAGTCCAATGCCAAGCTGGCTCATGGCGTCGCGCCGCTCGGGGCGATGCTGGAGGCTGGCGTGCGGGTCGGCCTGGGAAGCGATGGGGTTGTTTGCAACAATACCTGCGATTTGCTGGAGGAGGCCCGTTTTGCCGCCCTGCTCCAGCGCGCCGGAAGAGAATCTGTTTGTGGGGAGGCCGGTGATTTCCTGCGCCTCATGACCCTCGGAGGGGCCGAGGCCCTGGGACTTGCCGACAGCATCGGCTCGCTCGATGCCGGCAAGCTCGCCGATCTCTGCGCCGTAGACCTGGCGGCACCTCATTTTCAGCCGGTCATTGATGTGGAGGCCGCGGTGCTCTATTCAGCCTCGGCCAGGGACATCGTTCTGACCGTGGTGGAGGGAGAGGTTCTCTATGACGGCAAGGCCATGGCAAGGATGGATCCAGACGGCCTGAAGGAGCCCCTTGCCGCGATTCGAGACAAGCTCAACCCTGTCGGCTAATCCTGGCTTAGACCAGCCCCGGTTCTTGCCAGGAAGCGCAAGGCCTCGCTTGATTCCGCTTCGATGATGATCGGATCCAGGAAGGTTTCATTCCGGATCCCCGCCGCGATGGAGAGCTTGCCCAGTAACGATTCTTCAGGGAAGTCGATCTCGGCGGCAGCGACCGCCGGCCCCTTCTCGATGCCGCTTCCCGGTGTCCAGGCGAGGGTGACCTGTCGGAGTTTTCGCCGGGCGCTCTTCAACTCTTCCACCGCGTGGCGGAACATCTGCTTGCACTTGGCCTTCTTGCTGAGGGTCTTCCAGCCGTCGGTCGCCGCGAGTTGACGGCAGAGAAAGACCTCGGTCCAGAAATAATCGTCGCTCTGCAGGGGCAGGCCCTGATCGTGATCTTCTTTCTTCTGGAGGCTGAAGAAGAACAGCGCAATCATGTCGGAGTCTTCGTCGTAGCGCGCGCCATCCAGGATGCCGAGCACCATGGCGAGCGGTCCCTTGGACCGATGGGCATGGGTCAGGCGGTATTTATTGTGATATTGCAGTACGAGTTGGCTCATTGCTTTTTCGTTAATTCTATCAGGACTCTATAAATCCGAAGCTTTCTCAACGGCTCCTTCAGCAGGGATTCTAATCGTCTTTAGCCTCCGGGTAAATGCCCAGATCCCGGCTTCTCGATTCTCGCCAATTGTCGAGTTCTTCGTCGCTTACCTGTTCATGGTTCCACAGCGCCCAGTTGAGGCAGGCGATGAGATCGTCGGCCTCTTCCAGCCCAACGCCGATTCTCACCAGCCGGTCAATTCCGAGCCGACTCAATTCTTCCGGCGGGGTGAAGTATTCAGATACCGTTCCGTGATGGTTGAGCTTGGTGGTGAGACCATCGAAGCTCAAGGCATAGCGAAGAATGACACAGGTTGCCAGGACATCGCAAAAGTGCTTCGTTGCGTTCTCGTCAGCGCCCTCGAGACGGAAACTCAGCAGGGAGCCGGGCAGCTTGTAGTGAGAGGAGATGGTTTCGCTGTCGACATGGTCCTGGAGCGAAGGATGGAATACCTGCGATACGCGCGGATGCGCCGCCAGCATCGTTGCCACCCTGGTGGCGTTCGAGCAGCGGCCTTCGTAGGCCGCCTCGGCGGACGGCAGCTTTTCCAGCAGAGCCTCGGCTCTTCTCCAGTCGAGGATCCCTCCCCGCATAGCCTGCAGGTCCATCACCTGGTTCAGGGTCTCAGCATCATCCGAGGCGACATAGCCCCAGAGGTCGCGGTCCTCTCCACCCAGCGCCTTGGTCCCGGAGGCGACGATAAAATCCACGCCATCGTGTTCCAGCAGCGGCCTCGAAGGCCCCCAGGGCGTAGCGATGGTGTTGTCGACGATGAGTCGAAGCCTTCCGCAGCCGGCAGAGCGCTTCTGGAGCACGAGCTCTCCCATGCGCCCGGGGTCGAGCGCTCTCATCAGCGGATTGGTGTAGGTCTCGGTGAAGATGAGGCAGGTGTTCTCCCGGATGGCGGCCTCGAGCCCTTCGTAGTCGCCGTCGTCCATGAGCGTAAAATCCGCCCCTACCCGCTCACAGAGCTTCTGCAGGTAGACCCGGGTCTTGTTGTAGCTCTGGCGCATGATGATCGCGTGCGAGCCGCTATCGACCAGTATGTCGAAGAGCAGGGCGCAGGCCTGCATGCCGCAATCGGTGAGTACGGCGGCCCGTGAACCCTCGAGCTTCTTGACCTCATTCAGCAGCCTTGCGGTCGTTTCCGTTCCGTAGCGGGCATAGACCTGTGGAAGTTCGGACCAGCACTTCTCCTCGAACATCGCGGCGATCTTGCCTTCCTGCCAGGCGACCATATTGGGTGAGCCCAGCAGGTCGAGCTGCAGCGTTTTTCCCTCGGGGTGGAGGTAGGGGGTTCCGCTCGAGCGAATCGCCTTGTCAATTCCAGCGTGCAGCGCCGCGGTGGAGGCGTGCATGTCCTCCAGCCGGGGGCGTTCAGCCGGGCAGTTTTCAGGATCGAGGTAGGCTTCCAATGACATGCGGAGATCATACAGGCGGTGTCGATCTTCAGCAAATGTTCGAAGCGGCATATCGCCCCGGCGAACGCCGCGGGCCGTTCTTCCGGCCTGTGACGATTCAGGCGTTCGCCTGCGGGATCACTATTTACGTTTCGAGGCGACCTTGCGCTGCAGGCGCTGGGCGTTGGCCCGGGCCTCTTTCTGCGTTTTGTAGCCCTTGTCGCTGAGGACCTTGAAGACCGTGCTGGGAGGCCGGGCTTCTTTGATCTCACGGCCTTTCTTCTCGGCGGCCTTGCGAGCCTTCTCGTATTTGGCCA
>Ga0163108_10000167_pt1 | contig 48966 bp, 45 predicted proteins | sample Fk1155metaG_FD_109644 | JGI IMG/M metagenome (GOLD analysis project Ga0163108, IMG submission 109644) | Marine microbial communities from the Central Pacific Ocean - Fk160115 155m metaG | ecosystem: Environmental > Aquatic > Marine > Oceanic > Photic zone | place: The Central Pacific Ocean...
ATCTGCTCTGGAGTCTTGAGAGATCCTCCGGGAACTCCAGCGTCTGGAGGCCGGGGAGTTGGTGTGTCTGGAGGCCGGGGAGTTGGTGTGTCTGGAGGCCGGGGAGTGGGCGTTGGGCTTCCGCTGGGAACTCTGCCGGCCTCACCAGTAAGTTTTCCTGCGCTATGATACTCGTCAATAAGGTCGTCTATTGATGTTGCAGTCGGAGGGGTTACAGTTGGGTTTCTTCTTATCTGAGCAATCATATCATTTGCTACCTGTTTATTGCCAGTAGACCCCATTGTGGCTACCATAAATTGCATAGTTTCATCAACATTTGCGCGTGCGCCAGAAGGCCCATATAAGTGGTTTCGCATTGCGCCTACTAAGTCCCTAGCACATTCTTGAGTACAGCCAGTAGCATACCTGCCTCCTGTATCAAGCTCCTTTAAAACCGTCTCGACATCGCCTGACATTCTATTGAATTTAGTAACCATATCCGCTTCATCAGAAGCTCCAAGAAGAAGTTTTAAACCAGCCTTTGCTTCATCAGAGAACCTTGCTGCATCTGCGCCTGCAAAGGCGGCTCTAGAAGCAGCCATAACAGCATCATCAATTTTGGGTGCCGCGAACTTTTCAAAGCCAGAACCAATAAAGTCTGCCTTCTTGTTGAAGTTAGACATAGTTTTAAAATATGAATCTAAAGAACTATTGTCTGAAACTTTCTTTATTCGCATGCTACATCCTGCTCTAGAATTTCGTCTATTGTTCTTTCTATTCTGTAAGCTAATTTAACATTGTTTTCTTGGAGAGCCGCTTCAACCAACCCTCTTAAGTCGTCAAGAACTTCATTTTGAAGCCCTACGTCATATGTATCATCTTCAAGATCAAGGCTATCTTCGGCAATTTCGTCTGACACTTCGTCAAAAGCATTATCGCCCATCGCGCCCATGGCTTTTCCTGCTCCTTCGGGATCTCCAGGATAAGCATCTTTGATCGCCTTAACCGTATTTACATCTAATGCAGTTTTTTCAAGCGAATTTATTTTTTCTTGCAATATTTCGGCTCTTTTTACAGTATCGATGACTCTTTTCTCAAGCTCTTTAAATACTTCGCTATTATCAAAATTGGCAAGGTCTTCTTTGCTCCATGAGTTAATCATTTGGATCTCCTAGAATATATACGTATATCATCACATTTTAAATAATTAGTAGTTATAATAACATAAACTCTAATGTTCCAATAGACGCAGAAGGAGGTCCTGTGCATAGAGCAACGCCCGGATGATTGTCCGTAGGCTGCTCAGAAGACAGCTTTCCATCTAGTCCTATATATAAAGTACAATTAACTGGATAAATTTGAGTTGTATCAAATTGATCAGTTGCATATATTCCTCGTTGATAATGAATAGTCACGCGGCCGCTTCCAATAGTTGTATCATCTCCAGGTTTTCCTGCAACTCTATAAATATAATTCACAATAACCCTAAAGCTATCAAAGGTTCCGTCCCCATCCGAATCATGATTCAATTCTGTACCAGAAGGAACTGTTATAACTCCATTTACAGTATTTAAAACAACAGAAACAGTAGAAGTAAAACTATTTTCAATAACATTCGGAAATTCTAAAACCCCTGTAACGTCAACCGAACCAACTCTGTTTCCATTATTATCTATCTCAGATGACTGCGCGTCAATGACTACAACCTCATCCGTCTGAGCCTTTGTAAACGCGGTTGTCCTTACGTCATCAATAATGCCCAACGGAGCAGTTCCATCGCTTATGCTTGCAACTATATCATTACCAATCAATCCAAGCTGAGCGAACATCCCTGGTTCAAACTCAGCAGTTGGATCAACTGGCAAACTCATCGCAAGAGCATTACCACTGTGAATAACCTTCAGCAATCTTATCTCCCTAAATAAAAATATTAAAAGGGAAGGAAAAAGCTTCCCTCCCTTTTATTTTACTATTAATAGTAAAAATTTTTAACTGCTGATTTTCCTAACCGTGGCTTTAACCATGTCTGCAGCAAAGCCATCCCCACTATTTTGGAAGTCAGAAGCCATCTTATTAAGAGTAGCAGCTATATTTGATTTGCGATTTGATTCCTTAATAAGATCTTCTCTAATGCTAAACGCAGTAGCCTCTACAACATCCGCTGCAAATCCTTCATTTTTATTACGCAAACTGGCAGCAATCTTGCCTAATCCACTCATTATATAATGACCCAACGGATCACCAGAAGGGGTTACTCTTGCTTTCTTCCTAGACCCATTAGTCTTTCTAGACCTATTAGTCTTCATAGAAGCTTCTTTTTTACTATCTTCATCATCATCTGCATAATCAGCATAATCGGCCATATCTCGCACTTGGCTCTCCAGATCAGCTACGTTATCAGGTTCTGCTTTATCAGATTCATCTTCAGCGTTAGAAACCAGCAAGTCTTTTAGAACATCATCAGTTACGTCACCTCCGCTGTCTTGAGCTGTTTTTACTATATTTTGATTATTGCTCAAGAGTCTATTAAACTCTTGAGCAATATTATCACCATTACGTCTAATGCTATACATTATATTCTCTCCTATTCCCACATAGATGCTAAGGCACCAGCCGACATCAATGTTGTGTTAGAGACAGGTTGAGAGCCAGAATCGGACTCTACCCCAATGTTTAAACCGCCAAGGTCTGAAGCAATCTTCATGTTTTTGACTGGGCGAGCATTACCAATGCTTCTCTTGAATGCTTCGAAAGCATTATTATCAAAAGACATTATCTCATCAACCTGGTTATCTAATGCAGTTTTCGTAGTAGACAAAAGTCCTTTTCTTTGCATTTCCAACCCAACGTCATAGGCTCTGCGTAACTTAACTCTATAGCCCTCTCTTTCCTCGTCAGCCTTCTTTGTTACAATGTGAGCATTCAAAGACTCTTTTACAGCATTTGTTGCACTAGCCCTTGTAGACATTGGTGCTGCAGAGGCAGTTTTCACTGTTGCAGGTTGCTTTACAGCCTTTCGTTTAGAGGTATTTTTAGCAACAGATCTTTCGGCATTCTTCAATATTGCTGCCCTACTGTTTGCGCGATCTTTTAGAATTCGATCTTCTGATTGCTTCAGAATCGCATTACGACGGCCGCGTCTAAGACTCATAGCTTCTGTTACCAAGCTATCAACAGCATCATCGTCAGCTTCGTTTGCAACACTCTGATCATTAGCCTCGCTTTCATCAAACACTGCATCATCTTCAACATAATCAACAACCTCATCTGTTTCGCCTTCTGATTGAGCAGTCTTTGCAAGACCTACGAGAGCCTTTGTTTCACCTGTAATCTGGTCTGCATCTCTTAAGGCAGAACCGGCAAGCTTAACAAATTCCCTTCGCTGAGAGTGGGAAAGCTTGGACATGTTATCATATGTTTCTGCAACCATAGATAGCTCATCAGCAGAATCGTCCAACTTTCGATAAGCCCTCTTTAGGTTGGTAATGATATGATTAGAGAGAGTCTCAAGTCCGCCCTCTTCTGCTCCAATCTCCTCTCCTGGCCCGCCTTTATCCTTTCCGGTAAAGACATTTACATCAACATCTGCAAGTCTATCATCCTGCAATTGTGCCACTAAATCTCTAACTTCATCAAGAAGTTGTTCAATTTCTGCAAGTCTATTGTCAATAGCTTCTCCAGGCTCCTCGTCTGCGCCTTCCTCGCCCTCGTCTGCGCCTTCTTCATCCAATGGTGGTAATCCACCTTCTTCGTCCAATGGTGGCAACTCAGGCAATCCGCCTTCCGCATCAGCTTCTGCACCCGCTGGTGCGTCCAGAGGAGGAAGAGGGGGTAGTGCCTCAGGAGCTTCCTGTGCAGACTTCAAAAGATTAGAAACATTATTTAATCCAAAAGATCTAATCTGATCGCAAACTTCTTTGCCATATTCCTTACTCTTGAGCCAGTTCCAATTATTTCTTAGCTCTGGGCCAAAAATATCTCCAGCAGTAGCCGCTATAACTCGCTTGTTTCCTGAGAAGACCTCAAAAAGACTTCTGTTGTGATTAACAGAGCCATTTGAGTTACGACGAACGCTAAAGCGAGTGCTTAAAGCCGGCCCGCTATAGGCTTGCTTTCTTAGGCCTCTGTTTGCATAAGAAGCTCTATGTAAATTCTCTTTTGCTTGAGAATCTCCAGGGAACATTCCTGACGTTCCGCCCATGTTTCCGGTTTGAAGCATGTGCTTGTCTTGATTGTCTCGAACGTTTTTGTAATCTTCGTTCTTATATGTATTTGGCTCAACGCCATCGGCTCCGCCCTGCATATAGGCCAATCTCTGCAACCTTCTTTCTTCAAGCTTGGCTCTGCTAAGCTTTTCCTTAGACTCTTTGTCTCCAGGGAACATGCCATTGTCGCCGCCCATGCCTTTGTCCTGCTGCATTTGCTTATCTTTTTTGAAGTCAAAGGTTTCACCCTTATATGTATTTGGCTCTGCGCCATCAGATCCACCTTGCATATATGCTACACGACGGCGAAGCTCTGCTCTTTTTCTTAATCTTGACTCATTCATGATATCCTCCACTATTGAATTTATTGAAAAGTCGTCCACATAATCGCTATTAACGCCATTATTAGCTAATTTAATATTACGATTAGTGTTGTCCGTAGCAAGCTCCGTCAAAACTTCGCCGCCTGACGGAGATGGAAAGAGGTCATCTTCCGATGGAAAACCTTCTCTTTGTTCGGTTTGTCCACCGCCTGCTAACCCCATCCTAGTACTTCCGCTCAACTCAGGTACATCTCCCGGTAGTCTAGAACCTTCTACGTTTTCACCTGTAGTAAATTCTGTTCTAGGAGCTGGACCAACACCTGGTTCGGTTGTTACACTTAACTTATCAGTTGTTGCATTTAACTTGTTAATCAAACTGTTTATTACACTTTTAACATCATCGGTTACGCTTGGGTCTCCCAAAACATTTGTAGCCTCTGATACTGCAGATAAAGTTTCTGCTATATTTCTATCTCTTTCTGAATTATCAGTGAAACCACCAGCGGCTGCTTTTAATAATCCATTATTCTCCAAAAATCCTCTTACGATATTTTTTCTCTCATCTACTGAACAACCGCCTTTTCCGCAGGCGGTCTTCATTATTCCTTCTAAATGTTCTGCTTGCTTTAAGCTTAAGCCTCCAAGCATTCGATCTACATTGTCAACGCCATAATTTATAAATTCATTTGAATATTCCTGCAAAGAAGCTATACACTTCAAAAGTACTGCCCCAGGCTCAGCAGGCTGAACGACAAGGCTATATTCTATTGGCTTTAATCCAACATTAACTTCTCCATGCGCTGTTTTATTTGTTATATGATTGCAGTATTCATCTTGTGTTGTGGCTCGATTTCCACACTCAGAGCAAATAGATGTCTCAACGGCAGTTCCCATTGAACCATATCTGACTAGGCCTGTTTCGACCTTTCTTGCTAGCTCTGGATAATTAACCTTGTCTAAAGCACATAGGCCAATAATTTGTTTGAATTTTTCATCGTAATGTGTATCTAAGATTATTCCTCTAATTCCGTCAACAGAACTTGATTCATGATCTCGACACAAAGGGAGTCCAATCCAACTATTTGCCGCCTTCATTAACTCAGCTTCTGGAAATATATCTTTATTATTATTTCTATGAGGCTGAACATTTCCATTCCACTTCCAATTTTCATCAAAAAAGCCCCAAGCGTTTTCTCCGCTTGAGACTTTTTTAAGGCTGCCTTTTTCGTCAAGCAATGCTGACTCTGCCGCCTTTAGGAAGACTATTGAAAAATAAAGAAAGTCATCAGACTTTGGGGCTATATTTTTTATACTGTTTGCTAGTTTTGTAAAACGTCGAATTAATTTTGGATTTGCAAGTATTTCTTGTTGATCATAAGTACCAACAATGTTATTTTCCGGAGAAAAGCATACTTTCTTGAACATAGCAAACCCTTATGAATAATAAACAGAATAATTCAAACATTATATAAATATTAGTTTTTATATTTTTTGTGTAATTTTTTTTTGAATTACATAGTTTTTTGTTATTTATTTTCTTTTTTATTAGCAGAATGATGATCTTTCAAAGCCTTGATTCTTCTATCATCTTCATCTTCTGAGTCTAAATAAATAGTATTTTCTTCTTGAATATCAATATCATCTGATTCTTCTTTTGAATTTTTAACTATGATTTTCTTCGTTTTATCACCAAATTTTATAAACATTAATTACTCCGATAAAATTAATATACCCAAAATATCTGAATTTATATACTCTTTAGCTCTAGATAGAGCCATCTTTAAGTCGTCAATTACATTTTCTGAGTTTTGAGTTTTTTGCGTACATTGATTTATAAAATCATCGGTATCTAATATGTTTATTAAATCAAAAACTTCTTTAACTGCTTCGGAAGAAGCCTTTGAGGAGTCTGCTATAATGTTGATTATTTCAGATGTTGTAGAAATATCTTTTATATCATTTAATATTTTAATTCCATTTTTAATATTTATTAACATTCTTTTTGTAATTCTAGAATTTCTTTTTACAGACTGATTGTATTTTCCTTTGCTATTTGAAATAACATCTTTATTTCCTTGAACCTTTTCATATGCAGCAAGATTTTTATTAAAGTTTTCAACCAAAGTATCACACATATCTTTTGATCTATCGAAGTATCTTAAAGCATGCTTTGCCTTGCTCTTTATATCATCTGGAACAGGAATGCCTGCGGACTTGACTAAGGAGTCGCTATATAGCTCAATATTGTTTTCAGAATATTTTTCTTTTAATGCTTTAAATATATCTTTTGAACCGTAATCTTCTGGCACTCGAACAAGATCGCTTGATATGGATGTTTTTAATCCTTTTTTGATTTCAATCTCTTTTTCAAGAAAATTTTCTAAAATTATTCTATCATTATTTTTTCTTGATACAAAAACTATGCGCTTTTTTGAGTCCAATGCAGTTTCGCATATCTTCTCCAAAGCTTTGTCCCTCTCTTTGTTATCAATATCTGAATACCTCATAGATTCATTTGGAATCACAGAATAAGTTGAATTAATTTTTTCATAAAATCCTTTAGAAACAATATCAGACAAGCCTACCTCTATAAAACTATTCTTATCTGCAGAAAAAACTTCATTGTGTAATCCTATAAAAATTCTTTTATCATCATCAGGTGCCGCATGTTTGTATAGTTTTATTTTAAAATTATTATTTAAAAATAAATTATCAATATCAAAAGCAACTATTTTATTTTCACTTTCATAATTTAATGAAGCATTTTTAATTATTTGTGTAACAGAATGTTGATTTTCATTATTATTTATAACATAAATTTTATTATTTAATATATTATAAAATCCAGATTTTAATACACTAGATCTTTTAAATATATATTTATCAACTCCTGAATTTTTAATTGTGTTTGCTATTTTCAATAAATCATCATCAAAGTCTGCCCCTTGTTCTATATAAATAGAGTTTGACTCCTTGATTCCTAATACATCAGATAGTCCGCCTGATATTTCCAAAACATATTTAACACCATGGCACCCGAAAACCTCTAAGGATCCAGGTTGAATATTTTTAGAAATCTTTTTGATTTTAAAATTTTCATTTATAAATATAATATCAATAGGATAGCTGACGCTTCCCATATGATAAAAAACATCAGTAGGCCTATTATATGGAAATAACAAACCAGATTCTTTGTCAAGACGAGAATAAGTCTGAAGTCCATCTATCTTTTCTCTAAATGATTTTGCTATATCACATCTAAAAACAACAGAGGCATCAACATTATCTTCTTTATTATAACATCTAACTATAGCCGTTTTGTTTGAATCATTTTTTGAAACCAAATATTTTCCAACTTTATTTATATGTTTGTCTATAATTTTAAACCCTATTTTTTCTATATTAGAAGAAAAATCAGATGAATTTTTTAAAATTATCAATCCATTACCTATGGGTCTTAAATGATTATAAATGTTATTTAAAATAATCTCCAAAGAAGCTCCAGCTGTTTGTGAGCTTGCTATACAAAATCCATCAAATTTTCTTCTAAATGTATGAAACATTGGATCTCCATACTCTTGATGAAATTTGTGTATATTTACTTTATTTGAAGCATCTTTTGACAAATTAATTAAATTATGTCCTTCTTTTAATATTATTGATGCAGATTTATCTGTTTGCTTTCCAACGCTTAAGATCGTAGATTCTTTTTTTATTAAATTTAAAAATCTTTTAGACATACTTTCTAAAGCAAAATATTCTTCTGAATCTATCTGGTCCTGGAAAAGATCATCTACTGGAAACATCATTCCTTCCGAATATCCAGGCGGATCCTCCATAGTAAGCTCTTCTAGTTCTTCTGAATCAGACGTTGTACTTTTTCCCTCTCCAACAAAAGTGTCATAGTGGTTGGAGTCCATAGCTATGTCGTCTTCCATTAGATTTAAATCTGAATATGGTGGCCAAGATAATTTTTTCACTTTAACTCCAAATAATCATATCTTATATTAAAAATAGCAGAATATCAAAGCCTTATCATAAGCTCGCTTAAAACTACATTTATAAAATGTGGATCCTTTCCATTTAATATATTTTTAATCAAACTAAGACTAACGCCTATTGCCGCGCCACCTGGGGCGCGCTTATTTGCAATCTCCATTACATTAAAATCCCGTAGTTTGTTTGAGACATTTTGATAAGACCTGGGCCGAGCCTCCACAGACATTCTGGATATCATGATTTTTATTATACTATGTAACTGTTCAGCTACATATATGGCATTCTGCTCAAGCAGTTGTGCATTTTTATCTAGATTCTTTGACATGTTCCTCTGCCTTCAAAGCGCTACCCTGGTAAGCCTCTCTTTTGGAATCAGCTAAACTATTTCCAAGATTAACATACATTTTTAATAATTCATTAAATTGTTTAGTTAATTTAATCAAAACCTCTTCTTGATTTGTAATGTCTGATTCCACAATCTTTACAAGCAGGTCTCTAAATAATAAGGAATAATCTAATGATTTTTGGACTGCTATTTTTTTTATCAAAAAGTCTGCAAAATTTGCCAAAGCCATATCTTCTTGCTTGTCCATATCATCGGCCAAGTCAACAAGCAGACCTGTAAGTTCCTCATAGTCCATTTTTTCGGTATTCTTTGCTTTTGGCCTTTCTGGCAATACAGGTTCATCTTCTTTTTCGCTGTGTGTAGGAGGCCACACCGGATCTGCAGGAGAGGTAAACCCTCTGCCTACTCCAGCGCTGGTGTCCCCGGAAAGCCCTTCTTCGCCAACATGAGTGCTCGGCATATCTTTGGGATCAATTTTAGGCATCACTTCTGGTGCTTTATTTATATAAGATATCTTCTTCACTTTTTACTCTTTATTTTCTTTTTACTTTTCCAAAACTAGGAGACATAACCATATCAGATAATGATTTGCCCTTTCTTTTTTTTGGCTTAAACTTGTTTCCCTTTGAATCTTTTATCTTTCCGCCACCGATAACCAAATCTGCCGGAGTAAACGAAACCTTTTCCTTAGTATGAGGAGAAATAGTTTCATACTTAGGAGTTGTCTCTGTTCCTCCGAAAATTCTTTTTAAGTCATCCAATAACTCTTTAGATATATCTTCCATTTAATATTAGCCACCCTCAGGCGGTCCTCCCGGCGGCGGCCCCGGTGGTGGCGGTCCTCCCGGCGGCGGTGCGCCAAGGCCTTCCATTCCGCCTCCTCCTGGAGGTGGAACCCCGGGGAGTCCTTCGGCTCCCGCAGCCCCTCCAGGGCCCTCTGGTGGCTCGGTAATAGCCTTGCTTTGGTCAAGCCCTAATAGCTCAGATAGTTTCATAGCTCCCAAGGCTTGTTGCTCTTTGGCAAAGATCTGTTCATCAATCATTTCTTCTCTAATTCTACGACGCTCATCTTCATATCCAAGACCAAGACTGCGATGCAATGTTTGTAGAGAAATTTGCTTATTTCCAACAAATTGAGATACTGACGTAATGAAGTCTGCCATATCATATAGATTCATATGATTAAAATCAATTGATGGAACCAGCAATCTTTTCTCTCCATCTTTGTATTCAAAAAAATCTTGAATTTCGCATATTGGGGCAAAGATTTTTCTTTCGAGCCATTTTTTCATCATGTTTCTAAAAATATCATATCTTTGCCTAAGCACTTCCAGGCCAACGGACGAACTTGCGTAGGTTGCCGACTCTTGATCCATCAATGCCTTTGGAGTCATAAGGCCTGCATATAAGTTATTTATTATGAGTTCGATATCTGTACCTATCTCTAAAACGCCTCCAGAAAAGCCATTTCTCTCAATCTTGACTCCATTGTGAGTTACGATCTTAAAGTCTTTATCATATTGCGCTTCTTCCAGAAGATTTTTAAAGGCTTCTATGTCTGCTTGAGTAGGCCTATAATCGCCTTCTCCTCCCAAGGTAACCAAGGTGAGTGGATTTACCATGCCATCTGCTTGAGCAAACTTACTCTCTCTAAGCTTGTCGTAAAGCATTAAATCTTTATAAATAGAAACAATAACAGAGGTTCCCCTTACATCATAAGGTGAGCTTAAAAGCTTTAAATGAGCTATATTAAAAGCATCCAAAGGAATATTTTGACCTTTTCTAACATATTCTGTGATATGTTTTGGAATATATTTCCTTAAAGATAAGTCCGCAGGAGATGTTGAGTTGATGATTCTTTGAAGATTCGCATCTGGTCTAAGAGAAATTAATGTATGATTTCCTATAACAGACTTTTTAACATGTACATAATCTGGATTTAATATTGTTATCCTATTCCACGTTCCCAGGCTTTCATCTAACTCTGCATAGGGAAATGCTTCTCCCATCTTCCAGAATTCTAACGCAGCGCCATAAACGACAGAATACAAATCAATCTTCTCTGCCATCTCCATAAAAAATTGTTGTACTTTTTTGTTTTTACAAGTTATGTTAATTTTGCTAATAGGATATGAAGCATGAAGATTGATAGCATTTCTTACTATAGGGTGTGTGTCGTAAAAGACGCGATTCCACGCGTTCATGGTTACGCGATCTCTGGGTAAGTTTAAGTTAGCTAGTTGGAATAGAGGAGAATAAATCTCGGGAGACATTCTGTCTGTTGAAGAAGAAGTGGTAGGGCTCGACATAGGTGAAGCTATAGACGCGTTCTTTATTAATGTTAAACTATCTCTTCTGAAATTAGGGCTATGAGCAATTGAACCATAAATTCCAACCTCACTATCTTTATCCATCTGCTTGTTTGCAGCATCTGTTATTTGGGCTCTTCTCACTTCTGAGATAGAGTTTGCTGCCTTTTTTGAAATTTTAGTTTTCGGCCTATCAGTTCTTCTCATTTTTATACTCTCCTTTTAACATTTGCCAATGTAGATCTTAAATAATTTGACTGTCTCTCTAAACCAGGTTTAATAGTAAAACCTTTTGTTATATCAAATTTATATGCAATATACGCATACATAAGCGCCATAAGTCCATCATTTGGTGTCGATCCCTTTACAAATGTCTTTATAGGCTGTCCTCCTGAGATTCTAACTTTAGATTCCATAGATGTGCAATGATCTATTAACCACTCTACGTGTTCATAACTTTTCCATGGAAATCTTATCTTTCCTTTCCTAAACAAGTCAAATAACTCATCAATTAAAAGATCTTTATTATAAGAAATGATAAATTCATCTTCTCTATATTTTATAGGCTTTATCAGGCTGCCACTTCCTTGAGCGCCTAAGAATCTTTCTCTATAAATACTTTGTAAGTCATGTACAACATCTTGACCAAAAAACCAATCTGATACACCCCTATGCACGCCAAATCTTCTGTACATTTCTTTTATAGTTTCTTTTTTAAAATTAAAATTATTTTTTCGCAATTTATGCGCATGTTCAATTAAAAGCGTTCCATCTGGAGTTGCAGATAAAACAACTACGCAAGAATAAGATTGTCCTCCACGAGAATTCGGATCATCGTCTTTGCCTCCCCAGTCTACTCCCAAATAAACAGTCTTATCCTTAGGCTTGATTTTCTTTGAAAAGCTTCTATCTGGATCTCTGCATAAATTATATATCTCAGCCTTTGTCAAAGGGGATCCCGCCCCAGAGTAAAACTCTCCAACTACTTCGTTTTGCCAAATCCTTTCTGTTTGAGCCGGATTATTTTCTGGCATTAATTTTTCAATATTCTCTTTTGTAAAATAAGGGATATATAATTGATTTACATGAAAGCCAACAAACTCGCTTTCCTCCTGGCCTCTTGCGCCTACCCACTTGCCTCTTTCTGTTGCCTCAACTTTTTTTTGTTTTGTGCCGCACAGGGGACATTGTATTGTGTTTTCGTATAGCCATATAGATTTCCACCGATCATCATTGGGAAGGTAAAATGGATATGTTTTATGGCAATTAATGCAACCTAAATGATAATATCTTTGATCCGACATATCCCAAATGGTCGAAAAATAACTACCCTTTTGTTTCGGGGTTCCAAAATAAACCTGAACGCCCTGGCCTACAGGGCCATACTTTGCGGCTGTTAAAATTTTTGTTGCATTTCCAATGGCATGGCCAAACATGTCTTGTACTTCATCGAAAAATACAATATCAGCCGTCATACCACGGATTCTATCGCCATCTGAGCCAAGGCTGTCGATCCAAAGGGTGCCAGCATTAAACTGCTTCATAGTTAAATTATCTACAGAGTTTGAGCTAATAAGTTTATTGCTATTGATAAAATCATTTTTTGCTGTTCTAATAAGGGTTTCTAGTTTATCTTGCGAAAACTTCTTAACCTGTCCTAAGGCTGGGAATAAATGAACAACTCTAATGTTTGGACTATTAAATAATCCACTATTTGTAAAAAATAAATCAAGAGCGCCAGCCATTACCGTGGCTCCAACCTGACGACCCTTCTTTATAATTACCGGCTTGCCATCTTTTCTAGTTGCCTGCAACGCAATATATCTATATATATCAGCCATAAACCTCCAGCCATTGTCCAAAACCTTAAACTCTGCTCCGTCTAGAGTTAGATTGTTTTGTACGAAATGGGCTGGGTCAAAATCTAAAAAACTTGTTTTAAGTTGTTTAAAAAGATTTTCTTGACTTTGCTTCTTTGCCATTGTTATCCGGATGCGTGAGACATATAATCTGCTATATCATCATCATATGATGATGGCATATCTGCTTCAGACATATATTCTACTTTTTCCGGACTACTTTTGTGCTGTTTAAGTATCTTTTCAACTAATTTTCTAAATTTACTATGATCTATTTTGCTTTCGACTTTATCAAATCCAAGCTTTGGATGCTCTCTGCAATGTGTTATAACAGCTCCATAGCCTAAGTCTGTACGATCTGATGCGAATGCTTGAATGTATTTCAAAATGGTTCTAAGAACTTCTAACATTTCTCCGCCATCCTCTTTCTTCGATTCGCATGTACCACACTTGCCTTTCCCGGCCTTTTCGTCGCAACATGTATCTCCACAACCAGCAGATTTTATGTTTTGATTATCTTTTGTATTTATATTCTTAATAAGATCAAAGCCAGCCCGCTCTTTCAGGTCTGCCATTTTTTCTTCAATTGTGGAAAAATCATTACGCTTTTTCATAACAGAACGAAGATTGCTGAGATAATCAGCATTCTTTTCTAAATTTTTTGCAAAGTCATTAATCCAATCAACTGTTGTATTATATTCTTCGCTTAAAATTTGTCTTGTTACTTTCATTCAAATAGACCCATATCTTTCAAAGCTTCTGCAGCTGAGTCTACGGCTCCCTTCGCAGCTTCCTCTCCTGCCTCTAAGCCTTCTTTTGCCTTCTCTTCCAAGTTGGGAAGCTTTCCTCCTATTGATTCGGCCAATACCTCAACAGATTTCTTAACCCCGTCTAACACCAGGCCGGACAATCCGGTTTCGTCGGCGCATCTCATAAATTCTTTAAGTAAATTCGTTGGAATCTCGTCTATAACCATGGGATTGGGGAATGCACAATTCAAAAAATTGTTTATCTTAATATCGTCTACTCCTGCTTTGGCCAAAATCATCTTTAAAGCCGCCAACACATCTTCCCAGGATAAATCATTTACATTTGGCATATCTCCCGGCAGAATCGAGCTGCCGCCATCTTGTGCTAACTTGTTTAATATTCTGTCAACAAAGTCAGCTTCTTTTGTTTTCTTTATTCCGTCCAAATGATTTGCCAATTTGACAAGATCTTTTTTAATATCTTCTAATCTAATATTATCCATTTTAAAATAACTCCTAATTTATGCAAAATAATTTCTTAAAAAGTCAACGCCAGCCTTGCCGTCAGACTTTTCTGAGTCAGCATTATTTGGCGAATATGTTCCACGATCTTTAAAGATATGAAATCCACTATCCATACAAAGCTGCATTATTGCAAGCTCTTCTCTGTCATCAATAGAATATTTATTGGATAAGAAATCATAAACATCTTCTATAGAATGACCGCCTGAAATATGAGCATTTATCATTATTCCAGAAATTGCACGCTCGAAAGGAGAGACGGCTATAACTATATTATTGGGAGTAGAAGCTTCTTTCGTAAGCTCATCATAGTCTACCTCTCTGCCGTCTGTGCTTGTCCATTTAGGAATGCCAAGAAAATCTAAAGATGCTTCTTTTGAATGCTCTTCCTTAAACTTCTTCTTAAGCTTGCCAAGATGATCTTTTAAAACCAGGATATCTTTCATTATATTTACTCGAACATCTTCGAGCGCCTGTATATCTAAAAGGTTATCACCATCTTCTCTGATGGCTCCTGAGATCTGTGTATTTAGTTTGTCAAGAAAGGTTATGGCCTTTTCGCAACCAAGCATGCTTCTTCCGTCATGCTGAGGAATATTAGCAGGGTATTGCCCTCCCACATATTCTACAAACTTACTTAAATCTCCATCATTTGCATAGTCTGTCTCTTTGTCTTTAGCGTTATCATCTAATTCTTCCGAACTAACATCAGAACCAGGCAAAAGAACTGATACAGGCTCATCTCCATGCTCCTTTACAAGCTTGGTCAATTGTTTGTCCAAACCCTCTAGGTCTTCTCCCATATCTCCGAAGCTTCCCTCTCCCTCTGTAAAAGTGCTTAAAACATCTTCTACAGTTGCTTCTTCTTCATCCGTCGTATCGCCCTCATCTTGCCCGACTGTTAAGCCTGCTCCAAAAATTTCCTCTGGCAACATACCCTCAAAGTCATCTTCCGTATAGTTAACATGATCATCTTCTAAGTAAGAAACTGCTTCACTATAATTAGATTCTTTAAAAATTGTTGTTGTTTGTAAATCATTAGCCATTTTGTCTCCTATCCTATTAAGCTATAAAGTCCATAATATACATTTCTACTTTCATTATTATCAGAATAATAATCTAACGGATAACCATATTGGGCTTCTGGCATGTTGCCAATCATAATATGAGGATATAATGGGCTTCCATTAAGTCCTACATTACCCGCAGGAATAGTAGATTGTCTTGGGTCGTGCTTGCAATCTACCGAATCTTGTTCTTCAAAAATCATATCTGCAAATGGACACTTTGAATGTTCGCTTATCATAAGCATCATTTCTAAATTATTATCCGCAATTTCCTTTGCCTCTTCTTTGTCTTCGGCTAACTCTAAAGGCGTCATTTCAAAAATAACCGGGCGCTTGGAGCCCTCTTCGACTCCTCCTGCGATTTTGCAGCCGTCTGTCACCGAAAGTCCAAATGGACATTTATTTAATTTACCTCTGATCATTATTGGTATATCCTATATAAATGAAAGAAATATTAGTAAGTTTAAAAATCTAATGTTTTTAACTTATACTCAGATAAATTAATTACATCATCTAAATATTTATTAACGAGCCTTCTTTTGATAAGTTCTTCTTTAAAAACGCCAGACATAGGCACTGTTGGTAACAAATTCATTTCTTCCAAATAATACATGGTTACATCAGGGTCATTATTTATAGCTTCTCCTATAATTGATGTCATAAAAGCTTCTTTTAAAACCCATTTGTTTTCTCCGGTAAATTTGTTTCTATTGTTTTTTACATAATCAATAATTTCATCATCTATTTTAAACCCAAAACGAGCAGCGAAACTAATCGCTCTATAAATCCGTCTGAAATCATTATTTAAAGTTATTCTGGCAGGAACTGGGGTTCTTAATATTTTTTTATCTAAATCTTCTTTTCCCTTGTTTGTAAGATCAAAAATCTCATCTTCAAAAAACCGCTTATGTAAAGTATTTATTGTAAAATCTCTACTATAAACTTCAAATAATTTTTCATCTTTAATATTTAATTCTTTTGTTATATAATCAACAGCTTCTTCGGATATAAAATTACTCGAAAAATCAAGAATCATATTTTTTATATATATAGAAACGTGACCATCTTTTTGAAAAAATTTAAATCTTTCTTTAAGCTCACTAGCGGTGGTTATAGCTAGTCTCGTTATATCAGAATTATTTGTAGTTATATCTATATCTCTAGGGTCTTCATTTAAATTAAGATATAAGCTCCTAGGAATGCCTCCAACTATGTATGGCTCAACTATATAATTATCTTTACATATCTCTAATATTTTTGAATATATATTTTCAAGATTCATTTGAGCCTCTTTGAACAAAGTTGTTTACGCTGGAAGTTCTGGTGCGACTAGTTCTTCTTCTCCAACTTCTTGCTCAGGTGCTGGAGCGACCTCTTCGGCTGACTCCACCTCTTCTGCAGCTCCCGGTATACCTGTTTGGGCCCTTACCAAGGTCTTCGCATTAGCAAGCTGCCCCATCATTTTTGTAACCCTGGTAAGAGCATATGAGTATGCATCAATCAATTTGCTTTGAGACTCTGCAAGCTCTGGAAACATAGAGGCTATGCCTAATCTGTCAAGCATTATATCAAACTCAGCCAATTGTCTAATAATTCTTCTGTCTGCAAGCATGCCAGCTACTTCGTCTAACTTTGTAGCTGCATCATCAAGTCCTATATCTCCAGCAAGCTCTTCGTATTCTCCCGGCCTTGCGCCCGGTATTGGTTTAATACTCTCAAGGGCAGCAGGCTCCACAGTATCAGCCTTTGGAATTCCACTAGTAGGACCAGCCTCTTCCGCCTCTGGTTCTACCCCTTCTTCTGAAGGAGCCTCTGCAGGCAAGGCCTCCTCTGCTACCCCAGCAACAGGGGCTGCAGGTGCAACTTCCTCTTCTCTTTCAAGTCTTGGGTCAGGACCTTGATTCAAAGGTGGTTGTTCTGGAACCTCTTGGGCTATCTTTTTTAGAATTTCTGCGCCTTCTGTGTGGCCCAGCTTGGTAAATTTATTTGCAGCCTTATAGGTTACATCAGTTATGGTGTTTGCCAACTTTAATGTATGAACCTGCAGGCTGAGATTCATAAGGTTTTCTGCAAGATTTCTATATGTATCTGAATCCATATACCTATCTGTTCTTAAAAGCTTGTCTATGCGTCTAATTGCAGTATGAAGTTTTCCTTTCCAATTACTAAAGACATCTTTATCCTCAACAGCTTTATTAGCATTTGATGATACATGATCAAAAAGATGCTGATCAAGGCTGTCTCCAGGCATATTATATCCCGTGTTCTCCCCCAGGTATGCGCTACCTCCTCCGGAATAATAAGGACTATTGCCTTGTCCCATATCGCTAATGTAAACAGCTTTCTTTTTCATATCTTCATCCTCTTTTGAGCTATATTTTAAGTGTTCTCCATCACTATAATATTTAAACCATTTTTTAAACTTTTCATCTTCATCTTCTTCTATATTTAAAAAATTACTATAATAATCTAAAGCATTTTGTTTTGTCATCTCTTTGTTTGCAACAGAATCATAAATCAAATGAACAACCTTTAACCAATTATTAACATTAAACTCATTTTCAATATCATCTCTGTATCCAAATGTATTGGGATAAGCAACTTTTTTAATATTATTTTTTTGAGCTTTCATTCCAACTATATTATAATAAGCATCATTTATGTTGTTTATCTTAAGGTTTAATAATTCTTTATTTTCTTCGAAAGAAAGTTTTGCCCCGATGCTTTTTGCTGCTGATTTTAAAATAAAATATTTTTTAAATTTTTCATCACTATCAATGCCCATGCCTGATAAATCAATAGATTTTTTCATAAGCTGATCGAACGTGTGCGTCTTTGCGCTCACTGGCAAGCAGGACAATTTCTTTGTAAAATAATTATTTATCTTATCTTTGCTCATACGGGTTCTTTTCTTCTATATTTTCTTAAACTTTCTTCTTCCGGACCAAGTATTCCTTTTATTTCCTCTGCCCATTCATTCCGAACCTCTCCATCTATTTCAGAAAGTTTTGGAATAATATATTCTGTTAAAAAAGTCCTTATATGTTCATCAGAAACATCTTTTTTTTCATGATATAAACTTAAGTTTTTTACAAGCCAATCTCTGAAAGAAATATCACTATTTAAATCTTCAAGATTAAGAATTGCATGCACTCGTCCATCAACTAACATCTATTACCTCTCCATGAATATGGCCTATGTTTTCTCCATTTAATTGTTTCGTCTTTATATCAAGCTTATCTACAAAAACCGGAATAAGATTTGGACTTAATTCTTGCAACACTTCCAAAACAGCCTCCTTCAAAACTCTTGCCTGTTCATTTACTACACTAATATTAATATTATGTTCAATCTTTTTATCTGCAACACCCTCAATATACTTCTTCCAGTCTTGCATTAGCGTCTTCATAGTATTTATATATTCAATGAAAATCTTATCTTCCCTAAGAGAGCCTCCCTCTTGTAACAGATTATAATAGTATTCTATTCTTGAATTTATAAGACTATCTAACTCAAGGAGTCTTTTTGCGACATCTAATTCGGATGTTGCAATCTCTTCAATCTTCTGCTGATATGAAGAAGAAGCCTTTATGACCATGCGAGTTTCTGCCTCTATAGCCTCTTTGTCTATTTCGCCTCTTCTGTTCTTGATGTCATCTAAAACTTCACCCTTTAGATTTAAGTGTTCCCCTCTAAATTTTTGCAAGGTCATATAGGAGATATGAAGGCGTCTGGTTCTTGGATATTTCTCCTTAAGCCAACGCTCAACCTCTTTAACGGAGTCGCCCTCTAATAGCTTTTTTATAACCTCTTCTTTGTCTGGATGATTTAAAATTTTCTTGCTCATATTTACCTCTAAAATAAAAAGTCCTAGCTTTATATTACTAAGCTAGGACATTAATATTTAATTTAGTTAAGTTTAGACTAAGACAAGCAAAAAGCTATTTTCCCTTTACTAATCGGTCTAGATAATCGGCCTCTTTAATAAGGCCGATTTTGTCCAAATGATTGGCCAAATGCATCATACTAGATTGCAATGCAGCACCTCCGCCGGGGAATGTTCTACCATCCTCTGCTTTGAAGCCATCATTATAATCATAAACCTTGTTAGTATAGGGGTCTTGGAATACTCCATCAGAAACCCTCATGGCCTGGACTCCCACTCGATCCGGCGAATAACGCGTAGAAAGATGAGGGGCCGGAAATTCAGTTGGAACATAAGAATCTTCATGATCTGGAGTTATTCCATATAGACTATCTGTATCTCTGCCTAAAAGCTCTCCACCTCTAGTTGCCAAATATCTATCACGAGTTGCATATTCTGCCACATTTGATTGAAAATGCTGAAAGGCACCGTGCTGATCTCCAAGAGCTTGCTTTTGAAGTTCTTCAATCTTGCTTGTTCTTCCTTGTTGTCTTTCAGAATTTACCAAAAAACCCTTTATATTTTCAAATCTATTGCTCATATTAAATTCCTTATGATATTGTAACTCTTGAGGATGATATCATTGCTCCAAGGTTATCAAGGCTATTCTTTTGAGCATTTCTATGCATCGGAAAGGGTCTGCCTTTTTCGTCAAAATCTACCTTGCTAACAGGAAGGCCTAATTTTGGACAATAAGGCTGTACAGAAGACGGAACCCTGATTAGGTCTCCATTCTCTAGAGCTTTCTTTATCATAGCCTCTCTCTCTGTTCCGCTTGAAGAATGCTTTAAAAGCTTTGTAAACTTATCGAGTGCAGCCAGGTATTGTGTTCCATCAAATTTTTCATTAATGGTGTTTAAAGCGTCTTCTGCTTGTCTATAGTCTGTTCTTGATACGCCGTCTATCATTCTGTCAATAAGCTGGCCATATGAAAGTCTTGACATTTCAGAAACTTCTCTTGAAATTTTATTTAAATCATCAATATGATCGGCAGCCTTTAAAATAACTCTAAGTCCATCTTCGTTTAGTCTGTAGCTAGTGCCATTGACCAAGAAGTTACTAGGAATAACGGGTCGGCCATTCGGCATGTCAACAGGAATATTAACCTCAACTCTTCCGCGAGGCGTTGGGATATCTGCAGCAAAAGTAAGAATCTTATTTGTTGATCCGCACACACGTACCTGCGGGTTTGGAACCCCAAGGCCAGCAAGCTCTGCTACCACGACGCTAGACGCAACCTTTATCTGCTCTCTGTTAAAAGATGCCATAGAGGCTACTAGATCGTTCTCTAAATCTGCAAATTTTTCCAAACTAGCAGGAACAACTGGTGTGTCAACCTTGAAATCTCTAGTGCTCCTCTGCTCTGCAAACTTGCTTGCTGCCGTTTTCTTTATAAAATTATCCTTGTCTTTTACAAAGACATAAACATTTTCTTTGTTTAACTTAACAAGGTTATCGCCTTGAATAAAGTGCTTTGGAAGAGATGGAATTCCGTTTGTCACCTGGACTGGGATTGGTATATTTACTTGTGTAAAATTAGACGTATCAACGGAAGCACTGCAAAGAATGAAATGATCATTTGATCGAATAGCCTTTACCTCCTGTGGAACACACCCTACTGAAATCAATTGTAATCTTGCAAACTTTTCAGCCTTTTTAACAGAATCATTAGAAAGAGCAGAGAAAGAAGCTTGCTTATCTAAAGAGAAAACTCCGGCCAACTCTTTGGAGAGTTCATTTTCTTCAAACAAGGGGGAGATCTTTTCTTCATAAGGAATCCTTGCACTTGCCGCGCCTTTCTCTTCCAATTTTAGAATTGCATGCTTATCGAGAAGTAAGTCTCCAAGTTCTTTTCTGAAATTAGATCTTCCTCCAGATAGTCCATAAAGATGATCATAAATTTCAACCATTTCTTTTTGGGTAATATACTGTTGTTTGCTAATCTTGCTTGCGACTACATCGCGAGCATGACAGATTAATATATCTCTAGAATTGTTGGCGGCAGCATTATTCAGACGATTAAAAACATATTTGGTTGTAAATGTTTTTCCATTTTCTATTTTGTCTAGAGCCTTTTTTGCTTGAGCTACAATATGTTTTATTTCATTCATTATTCATTCCTCATCTAATTAGATTTTAATATTTCTGGAAAAAGATTCTTAATAACCTCTGCTTTCGCAGATGGCTGACTAGCAACAACCTTTTTAATAAACTCTTTATCTGAACTAACAACATCTAACAATGCTGACTTAAACGTAAAAATATCATCTCCAGAAAATCCATATTCGTCTGATGAAAATCCACAAATAGGAACATTTTTATAAGAAAGAGTCACATGATTATAATCATAATTACTAGAAGCGCTCCAATCTCCACCTTCTTTGGTTTGATATTTTGGATCTGAACTTCTAATTAAAAAGTTTGAACCATCAATCTCCTCAACTTTCCATAGATCATCATATTGATCGCCCATTACTTTATACATATCAAAGGCAACCTTCTTGATCTTCAAGTTTTTAGTTAAAGGAATCTTGTCTTTAACAGAAATATCAGATGATTGGTTTTTAAAAAAATTAATCAGAACGTCATCTAATTCAGACATGAACACTCTCCTTGCTGTAAAATTTATCTTTATTAATAGAAATATATTTTCTTAAACTTATGACAAACACTGCTAATTATCTATAAATAAAATATTAATAAAAATACTTTTTATAGTCACTCAGGATCTCCATAATTGATTTTGGCTATTTCTTCTAAAATTTCATTTATTCGAGAATGTGTTTTGCATATTTTTTGTAACTTTTTAACGATACCGCCATACCGCTTCTTTTGATTTTTGTAATCTATGTTTCCATGCATGGCTTTATGTACAGCAGATTGAGTTATGCCTAAATGATCAGCAATTTCATTTTGAGTCTTTCCCATAAGTCTCATAAACAATATTTTCTTCTGATGCTCAGTTAGATATTCTCCATTTACTATATCATATATTTCGTCTAATAATTCTTCTTTTAGATCGGCAACCCTTTCGTCGCTAGCATTGTCCATCAAGACCTGACTTATGCCACGTTCTGTTGAAAAATTATTTAACTTTGCAGACTCAAAGGATATTTCTACAATTTTATATTGATATGATTTGCTTTTTCTACCCACTTACCCTACCATGTTTCTGGAATTATTTGTTTAAAATCTTTAATAAATGTATCTTTATTATTTTTTGGATCAGAAAAGTATTCATCAACATCTTTGTATGAATCTGGTACCTTGAGAAATCTTAATTTAATTCCTCGATTTATATATTTAGAATATATTCTTTGTACAGATTTTGTTCCAGCATCATCTGAGTCCAATATAAAAGTTATTCTGTCTGTATATCTAGCAAGCTTTAAAAAATGCCCTTGAGAAAAGGCAGTTCCACAGATAGCCACAGAGTTTAAAAAACCATTTTTTTCCATAGAAAGCTGATCGAAATAGCCTTCTACAACGTACGCATTATCTGCTTTTAATATATGTTGTTTTGAAAAATTTAATCCATATAAAATATTAGCTTTTTTATAAGATGAGTTTTTATATTTTGGAATGCCCAAGATATTCCTGCCGCCATCATCGAGGAGTGTTCTTCCGCTTATGCCGATTGGTTCATCGTATTCTGAATAAATAGGAAATATTAAAAAAAAGTAATTTGAAAAATCACTTCCTTTAGAATAATTTAATATATTTAATTTATTTAATAAGTCTTCTGATACATACTTGGTTAAAATTCCTGGATTTTGTGGGAAAAACCCTATTTTATTGGTAACAATGGAGTCCTTTGTTAACAAGCGCTCTTTAACTAAGTATTGCAAACATTTTTTAGAATTCTTTAAATTGCTATGACAAATATCTACTAACTTATTTAACTCTTCACTCTGATTCATCGGCCTCTACCTTCTCTAATCTATTTTGGGTTTCTTCTATGGCCTTAACCATGTGTTCTGTTACATTGATTTTGCATCCAACCTGATTATTTGAGCATGCCTTTCCGACCAATACTCCGTTTACAAATTGTGCTTCAACATTTGTGTCACATGCTTGACACGGAAACATAAATGCCTTTCTATATTTTGACCTTATAATATCTCCAGTTGTTTTCATAGAAAGCTTTGCATAAGATGATACTGATTTAAGTATATCTCCACATTCATTGCATACAACTTCATTTGAATCTACGTCTAAAGAACCGTCTGTAAATCCATCGCTGTTTTTACATTTTGGATTACATCTTACAATCATACTCTCTCCTATTCGATAGCATCTATTAATGGATTGCTTTCTTCTGTTATATCTTCAGTATTAGTTATTGGCTCTTCATCTCCTAAATAAATGCTTCTTATTGTTTGATCATAAGAATCCACCATAGAGGGGTCGCTTGAAAAAGTCCTTATAGCATTATCTCTTCCTCTTATCTTTTCGTCATTTACAAGATAACTTTGATTAGTAGGCCTGTGTATAAGTCCATATTTTACAGCTAAATCAAAAATTTCTTCATTAGCATTCACTATTCCTTTTGTATACTTTACCTTATACTCCGCCTGACGAAAGGGTGCTCCAACTTTATTTTTCTGAATCTTTGCACGAACCGTGTGTCCAATTTTTTCACCAGAATCATTTTTTATTACTGAATCTGAACCAAATACTGTGCCCATATTTATCATCAAACTGCATGCATGTTTAAGAGCTTTTCCTCCCGGAGAAGTTGTTGGGTCTCCAAACATCTGACCTAAATTTACACGAACTTGATTAATGCCAACAAAGGCAACATTGGCTTGTGCAACAACTGGTGTAAGCTTTTTTAGCTCTGTTGATAGAAATCGAGGAATTGGAGCCATATTTGCCTTACCTATATCTGCGGCAATCTCCAAAGGAGTATTCAAAACAGCTATAGAGTCAAGAACTATTATCCCTAAATCTTTAAACCTTGGATCTACACCTTCTATGATATGATCTAAGATTCCTTTCATTTTCTTTGAAACCTTTTTAGTGTTTGAATTAACACTAGTTATTCCAATAAGCCCTTGAAATATTGCTTTTGCATCATTAGTCTTTATAACCATAACCCTAGATATGTCAATGCCTTGACTCTTTGCCCACTCTGGATCATAAGTATATTCAGCATCAATAAAAAGAGCTGTATTTTCAGGGTTTTGATCCAAATAGCTCTTTATGCAAGACAAAGCTAACATGGTCTTTCCAGAGCTTTCTTGGCCAGCAAGTTGCGTAATTCTGCCCATAGGGATTCCGCCTATGCCTATTGCCTCATCCAGCTTTGGACTTCCAGTGCTTATTGCGTCATATCTTGTAGATATATTCCCATCAAAGAAGATGGTGTCCTCTCCAAAAAATTTAACGACTTCTCTCTCAGCCTCGGTAGCTGACATCTTTTTCGACATACCTAACTCCTTTAATATTTATGTACTAAGGTGCCTTCTTCTGGAGGTCGCCATCCAGCAGGAGGTTGCCAACCAGATGGATTCTCGGCTTGTTCTGACACAATAGCTTCTGTATTTATCAGCAGCAATGAAATACTAGCAGCATTTTGAAGGGCTGTTCTAGTAACTTTCTTTGGATCAATAACACCGGCTACAACTAAATCCTCAAATTTGCCATTTGCAGCATTATATCCAAAATTTATATTTTTCGAACCCAAAACCTTCTTTATTATTTTACCGGAATCTTCAAATGCATTTTCAACAATTTGAGTAATCGGCCGCACACACGCGTCCAAGAGCACCTTTGCGGCTGGGGCTAATTCTTTATCTAAAGAGGACAAATCAACTTTATTTGCAGCCCTAAGCAATGCTATCCCACCCCCTGCAACATAGCCCTCTTCAATTGCGGCTCTTGTTGCACAAATGGCATCATCAACTCTGTCGCCTTTTTCTCTAAGCTCAAGCTCTGTAGAGTACCCAACAGACAATATGGCTGCTTTGTTTTTAAGAAACGATATTCTGTTATTTACATCCAAACGTTCTGAATCGCCTATAAGTTTGTCTAAGTCTTTTCTATATGCAGAAAGCTTATCCTTCATCCTGGACTCATCTTTGTTTCCTTCAAATATCTTGGTTAAGAATCTGTTTACAACTACCTTTTTGGCAAAGCCTAAATCGTCAACTGTAGCGCTAGACAGGGCGCTTCCCCCGTCAGCCCCAAAGACCCTGGTTCCAACCAGCACAGAGAGCGCCTCAAGCCACTCTAACCTGCCACTAACACCAATGCCCATAGGAGGTATGTTAACGGCAACAACTTTTAATCTTCCAAGCTTATTGTTTGTAACGAATGTAGCTAAAGCTTCTTGTTTTACGGATCTGGCTAAAACCAAAACTGGAAGATTTTTGTTTGATAAATCATTAAGCAAGTTAAAGCAAGAAGTTAGAGAAGTTATCTCTTCATCGCATATTAAAATATTACAATTATCTATAACAACATCCGAATGATCTTCTGTCAAAAAAGCTGGAGTTACATAACCAGCCTTCAATTCTACTCCGTCAACAAATCTGACAGAGGTTTCTGGCCCTGGGCATGCCTCTGCAGTAACAGCCCCCTCTAATCCGATTGTGTCAAATGCCTCTGCTATTTTATAGCCAATATCTTCATCATTATTAGCAGAGATTGTTGCAATATTTTGAAGAGAACTGAGCCCATCAATGTCCGTTGCCATACCATTTAAGTTATTAACGACTTGGTCTACCGCCCATTCTACGCCTCGTTTAAAATTAAGAGGACTATAATTAGTATTTATTAATTCATTTCCTCTCTTAAAAATTTCATGAGCTAAAACTGTTGCGGTAGTTGTTCCGTCTCCAGCTACAGCCGCAGTTCTGCCTGCCGCCTCTTTTATTAACTGACACGCTAATTCTTCAATTGGATCTTTAAGAGTAACTTCTCTTGCTACGGTTACACCGTCTTTGGTCAAAACTGGCGAGCCCACGAACTTCCCCAAAATAACATTTTTACCTTGAGGCCCCATTGTGACGCCAACTGTCTTAGCCAGCTTCTCTGCTCCAGACAGAAGAGTTGCTCTAGCCTCTTCGCTGTAAGTTAAATCTTTAGCCATTGTATCCTTCCTTATCTTTCTTTTAAAATATATGTTAATGCAACCGCAATTGCGTCTGCTTCATCGTAGCATTCTTTAGATATTTTACCATTTTTATTATTTCTTAAACTAAAAGAAGAAAAGTATTTTTTTATAAAATCAAAACAATCTTCTTTTGAAGATATCCTATATCCAGCAAACTTAGAAAGCATGGACCTGATGGTTGAAACAGCATATCTGTTTGGCTCATACCCCAAGCTCTTCAAGCAAGCCATAGAGGTCAATTCATTAAAAACAGATAATACTATTATAGTTCTTGCAGTGCTTCTTCCTGCCGGAAACTTATTAGCATAGGCCTCCGAAGCAACAATGTCAGGACGTTTTTCTTGAAAAAAATCATAAAGCTCATCATATGCAGCGCTAACCCTAAAAGTCAGCGAGCCCTTGGTGCTTTTTGGCGGCTTTATGTTTCCATACTCTTTTAATACAATGTTATTGTCATCATATTCGAGTATTGACCAACCAATTGTGCTTGATGATATGTCTAATCCTAGTACTGTTTTCATAATAAATAAGGCGCATAGAGATCTTACTCTATGCGCCTTAAATTATCTCACAGAAATTTATTCAAAATCAAAGTCAAAATCATCATCTGTTGCTGCATCAGTGCTTGCTGCGCTAACCTCGTCAACGCTCCAAGACATAACTTCACAAACTTCAGTTGCACTGGATGGAGAAATCAACTTTTCGACATTCACTCTGTCATTGAAATCTACAAACCGAGCCTTGAAGTCTGAGGACAATGGCTCCTTTGGATTCGGAGTAACACTGTAAAGAGGCTGCGAACCCTTTGGCCCCTTGCTTACGGTTAAATCATAAGCAGTAACCTTTCCCCACCGACTGTTATTATATAGAGCCTTAACTCCATTATAAATTTGAGGGCCGACTTCGAGGATTCTAAACTCATCATCTGTTCGATCCAGCACCTTGATCAACCACCTTGGTTGACGACGAAAGCCGGAATCTTCGAGCCTGCGAACAAGCTCTGGGTGATCAACAGGGCTATTAACCTTGCGCCTAGAGCCATCGGGAGTTACTACCCAATGAATATAAAACTGGACCGGATTGCCCATGACGCGAACTGTGTTCTCGCCTTCTTCTAACCGCATAAAATCAGACTTAGTTCCTGAGTCTGCGGCATTCCAATCAACTTCACCAAATACCATACTTGTCATTTTTTCTCCTATCTATATGTGACTTTGTCACGATTGTGGCCTAACCGCTGAATTGCGGATTGTTGCCAAATTTATTAAGAATTAACCCCAATCAATGTCATCGATATCACCACCGAAATCATCAACCTTGGTTGACTTTGTGGGGAAGGGTTGACTTTCGCCAACGCTACTATTATACCCAACGCTACTTGCGTTTTCAATAGAATAATCTCTGCGCAAAAAGGTTTTTAATGCATAATGCCAACCAGAAAAATAACTAGCTTTATTTTCTAACCATTTCTTACAGGCCTTTGCCAAGGAAAGCTGATTGCATGATTCTATATAATCATCATCAGCTTGAGCATGCCACTCTTTATCCTTTACCGTTTTAAAACCAGCCTCTTTTGCTTTATACAAAGCAGCTTTTGACCAAGTTTTGTTCTTCTCTGATTCTAAAAAGTTTATCCATCTATCAATCTGAACAATCTTTTCTTGACAAATGTTCTGGCCTTCCAAAGTGTGTAACAAACCTCTTTCGGCTATGTTAGAATCAACAATACCATTTGTAGGCAACAAACTAATAACGCTTTCTATTCCAGATATATCGATATCTTCGATAGAAAATGTATTTATTGAAATTTTCTCATGAAGCTTTGACACAACTTCTCCTAAATTATTATTCTATTTTTTGTTCTAATTTTTCTATCCGCTCAACAATATTATTCACCTGGAAAAAATTGTCAACTTTTATTTCAAGGTCCAAAACTTTATTTATCTTCTTGTCCAAAACCCTTATTCTTTGATTCATCATAACATTCAACAGGAAAAAAATTACGCCGAGAGGAACATTTTTATTTACCGGAGGATTAACAAAAGTTATTATTCCATTTTTATCTGTTTTGAACAAACCGATAAACTCAGAGCCTCCAAACTGCTCTTTCAGAGAGCAGTAGTATTCAAACTCACTGTCACTTAACTCAAGTCGCTTATTTCCAACGGCTCGTATCAATCCGAAACCCTCCTAACTGTTGGCCCAGAATTCTTAACCTTGCTTTCTTTTGCTATTCTTTTTAACCTTGCAACCTTTAAATCTTCATCAGCATTTTCTAACGCATCTTCCATATCTGTTATTGCTTCGCTTCTAATCTCTTCTCTAATATTGTCATAGCTCTCTTCTTTAAACTCTTCTGCGGCAACAAGGCTCTCGTCAATCGGAATGGGCTCCTCTTCATTAGTAGCTTCTGTATTAACAGGAAAAAACTCTGACATTATAAATAATGATAAATCAAAAATTAATTCATTACTTAATTCCTGCGAAAACTCTTGTTCCAATATTCTTTGTTTCATAAGATCTAGTCTGCGAGAATGAAGATCCCCCAAAAGAGCCGAGCCACAACTAGGGCAGCAATTCTTCATCAAAGAATGTCTCATTGATGTATTAACTTCAAATTCACAATTTTTACAAACTATCATACTTCTCTCCCATAAATTCTCTCCAGAGCGGAAAGCGCTAAATCTTTTTGATCTAAATAACTATTCACTTTACATATAGCCTTAATAGGCAGACCGTCTTTAAGCATCGACTTATATTTTTCATAGTCCTCTGCCCAAAGAGTCAGCCCACAAGTGTCTCCATTAATATCTTCTATAAGATATTTTGCAAACTTCTTACCTATATTCTTCCCATTTTTAATTTTAAATTCTTTTATCTTTGTTTTTATTATAGCTTCAACTTTTATTCTTGTTCCGCTATTTAAAATACTAACTTGCGAAAGAGGAGTAACGAGAGAGCCTCCTGTGAAAAAACTTTTAAATACTTCGTGAAGATTGCCGCTTAATGATCTGCCCAAAACTTCTCTTTCAAATAATAAAATATTTTTCCTATCCCATTCTTCCTCTGAATCGCCAAATTCTAGCTCATCTATTATCTTACGAAATTCATCAGAATTTTTTAAGATAGAATGCTTTTCAAAGAGTACATCTCTTTGGTCCTTTGGAACCTTTTTCATAGTTGGGTTTGCAGCAAAAATCTTTGATTCAATAGCTTTTTTGATTGCATTTTTAGCCTTTGATCTATATTTTTGATAGTTATCATGCATATCCTGCCTAGTTCTGTCGAAGCAATCTAAAGCTCCTGCTTTTGACAAAGACTGTATGATTGTCTTTCCAACTGTTCTGCTATCGTTTCTTGCCAAAAAGTCTGGATAGTTTTCATAAGGCTGATTTTCTATAATGCTTATTATAGCCTTATCTCCAACACCTTTTATAGCAGATGTTCCAGTGGATATATTTCCGTCTTCTAGAATTGTATATCTACCAGCACTATAATTAACATTCGGGGGCAGAACTTCTATGCCCATCTTTCTACATTCATCAAGATACTCTTGAGCCTTATCACTATTGGGATCTTCTGAGTTTATTAAGGCACACATAAATTCAGATGGATAGTGGTGCTTTAACCATGCTGTATAAAAGGATATGATTGAATAAGAAATAGAATGAGATTTATTGAACGCATATCCGCCTAATGGTTCTATATACGTCTTCCATATTTTACATGCCACTTCATGTGTCATATCGCTATAATTCATGCAATCTTTTACGAAATTTGTTTCTGTGCGCAAAACAAGCTTTGGATCCTTGCCTTTTAGCTTGCTAATCTTTCTCAAAGCATCTGCTTGATTCAGGTCCCAACCAGCACAATCTTGAGCGATAATCATGGCTTGCTCTTCGTACACTAAAACTCCATAAGTTTTCTCCAAAGCCCGCTCAAGATTTGGATGTTCATATACAGTTTTTTCTAATCCAAGTCTTCGTTTGGCATACCTTCTTCTCTCTGCAGGTTTGCAGGACGGTCTTCCGATGGCGTTTATAGCGGATATATCCTCTATGCTTTTTGGCTTTAGTTTTATACAAAACGGAGTTAAAGAGGATTCTAGCTGAAACAAGCCTATAGTCTTTCCTCGGCCTATCATATCATAAACCTTCTGATCCTTCATGTCTATATCGTTTACGGTCAAATCTTTTCCGGTAGAATTCTTTATAAGTTTAAAGGCATCATCTATAACCGTTAGAGTTTTTAGGCCTAAGAGATCCATTTTAATGAGACCGTTTTCTTCACATCTAGTCTTTTCCCATTGAGTTATAATGTGACCCTCTTTGTCTATTCTTAAAGGAACAGACTCGCAAAGAGCGCCCTCTCCAATGACTATGCCTGCAGCATGCATAGACCAGTTTCTAGTTAGGTTTTGCAGCTTAGAAGCATACTCGTATAATTCTGGATATTGATCCATATACACACACAGCTGTGTGCTTTCGTTCATGGCCTTGCTCAAAGTATCTGCATCAGGCATAATAGAAGTTATAGTATTCGCTATTTTAAAGGCAGAAGATTTATCTCCACCAAGTCTAAGGCTTCTTGCCACATCTTTTATAACAACTCTGGGAGATAAAGTGCTCCAATTAGATATAGAAGCAACACGCTCTGCGCCATACTTGTCTTTGATATAATCTTTTACCAATCCAGGATCAGAAAAATCAGAATCAATATCTGGAAAGGATTTCTTTTTATTATTATGAAATCTTTCAAAGATTAAATCATATTCTATTGGATCTACATTTGTTATGCCTGTCAAATATGCAACCAGAGAGCCTGCGGCAGACCCTCTTGCTGGGCCAACAGGCATCCTTTTCTTTGCCCAATTAACATAATCTGAAACAATCAACATATAAGAAGAAAAATTCTTTTCCTCTAAGACAGAAAGCTCTGCTTTAACTCTGTCCCAATACTCTTCCTTGTCATCTTTGTCCAAGTGAGTCAGCTTCTCCTTAAACCCCTCTACACACTTATATCTAAGATAAGATTTATCATCAGGGATTGTTGATTTGATTTTATTCTTCCACTCTAAAAACTCTTTATAATCTGGCTCTTCAGATACAGAGAAAGAAGGAAGCATTGCCCCTTTAGGTTTGATATATGATGGTTCTGCGCATTCATTCATAATCTTTATAGAATTCTGCATACCAATATTTGCAACCTTGGGTCCAAAGAAATCAATAACTTCTTCATGAGTTTTCAAATACATGTCTTGAACGCCATAGCGAAATCTATCTGGATCATCTACGGCTTTCTTGTCTTTTATGGCAAGCATAAAATCATGATATTTTGCATGCTCCTTATCCCTATAATGAGCATCACACGTTATAACATATGGAATTCCAAAATCATTAGATATTCTTAAAAGAGAATCATTTAGCTTTTGTTGATTAACTTCTCGTCCGCTTTTGTTTACGTCATATAAGGCATGAGGCTGTAACTCTAAAAATAACCTATCCTTAAATATTTCATGTAATCTATTTATATGACACAATGCTTTTTCTTCATCATTATCTGTTATAAGAGTTTTTGCTATCAAACCATTGCTACATGCAGTAAGAGCAAAAACTCCTTCGTTATAAGCCTCTATGTGCTCCCAGGAGATCCTGGGAGTTTTCTTTCCCATATATCCAGAAACTTGATTTTGATATGAATGATAATTCAACTTAAGAATATTTCTATACCCTATTTCATTCTTGGCCAAAAGCACTAAATGGTAAGACTTTCTGCTAGATAAATCATCTGCAAAATAAGCTTCTATTCCAGGTATTAGCTTAACACCAGTTTCTTGACTGGCCTTCCAAGCGTCATATAAGGCAGTCAAGGTTCCATGGTCGGTCACGGCTACTGCCGGATGATCAACCTCTTTGGCTCTACGAAACAAGTCATAGGTATCATTCATCCCATCCAAAGGGCTTCCTAATTCAGTATGATTATGCAGCGATACAAAAGGACCCTTTGTCATGAAAACCTCAATGCTTTAATTTCTAATTTATATAGGCCAGCAAGGATGCTGGCCTTCAATAATAATTGTAGTCACGAAAAATTAAATTTCAACAGAATCTAATCTAATCAACAAACATGTCTGATATGTTGTCATAAATCTCGTTCACAATATCCATATCTAAATCTTTTTTAGCAGCACTTAGCGCCTGCGTTAACTCTTTCTTTGGAATACTTTTTTGGTCCAGAAAATCTGCGGACCACTCTCTTCTAGAGTCCTGCAGATCTTTAATCTGTAATTCATAAACCAAGTATTGCTTAACATATTCTTTGACATCTTCTGTTGACCAAGTGGTATTCTCGTCTTGCTTTCCATCAGATTCGTTAAAAATTTTTACAATATTCATTGTTTGCTCCTAGTTTCAGTTAGTTAAAAATTTCCACAAAGTATAAAGCTTTGCATTTTTTATTATACCGTTGCAATATATATCTTTCTTTAATTTTTTAGAATATTTTATCTTGTTAAATTTATATACGCCTTCCTTGTTGAGGCTTGAAAATAAATCTTCTGTTATGTATTCTATCAGATATTCGCTAATAGCTTCAGCGTATCTCTGTACAGAAATATGCCTAACTTTTGAAAGCTTTTCTAGATATTTTTTAACTTCATCTGAATTTTTTGGAACAGGATAATATTGAACATCTGTACCTTCACCACTAATAATAGAATGAGAATAAAGATCTTTTATATTTAAAATATCTGGAGATTCAGAATCCCTAACCCTCTTCATCCTCTCTCTGGGAGTCATTTTGTCATCTTTTCCAAGTTTATTGGACGGAAAAATCACATTCATTATTTTAATATAAGCATGCGGATCTCCAGTAACAGAATCAGATTCGTCTTTTGCCCCTATTGGATAATAGGTGTTTGTACCCTTCACCCATCTTCCAAAATGTTTAAACATTTTTTGTCCAGCGTCACTAGATATATCTCTTCTGGCCTCTGGCTTCAAGCGCATCCAAGGAGTTCCATCATCAGTTGTAAATGTGTCTTTCCCAATTTCATAATCAAAAAGATCTCTACATTCTTGAGGCGTAATACCCCCCCTCTTAAAAAGTCTTTCATCAGGGTTTAGAAGATCTGTAGGGTCAATGTATGTTGTTCCGCGCTCGACGCCCCTCGCTCTGTCTAATCGCTCTCCGATTAAAACTGATAACTTATCTAGTCCGTGAACATTTATTATAAATTGCTCTATAGACTCTTTTCGCTCGTTAACAGTTTCGTCTCCATCTTCTTCCTCCCAAAGCTGATGACCTCCCCAGTTTGGTCCAAACTGTTCTCCAAATATCATTTTGTGCATTGTTACCCAATCAACAAGAGGAATATAAGAAGACACTCTTGGAGAGTACTTGTAAGTCTGATCAGACGCCGACGTAGTGGCCGCTACAGCCTCTTCGGGAGTATCTCCAAACTTGTAACCACTCTTCTTTCTTTCGCGCTTTGTACCACTCTTTGCGTTGGCAATGTAATATGGAAGACCTCTATAAGAAGAGAATAATCCAGATATTATTTTTCTATATCTATCTTTTATCTTTGTCTGATGTGTCGTAGTAGCGCCACCTGATATAGCTTGCTTTAAATCTACTTTATATGTTTGATAAATAACGCCTATCCTCCTGAGTATGCTCAACGCTGTTTCGGGAGGATCTCTCATTAAGAAGTCTGATATATCCAACTCTATTGGAACCCCAGGAACCGAAGTTGGTAAAGATATTGGTATTCTAGATCCAACTACAGGAAAGAGTTTTCGTGACGCCCTAAGCTTGTCTGAGTCTAAGTTTTCATAATCTAAGGGAATTGGTATACCAACATCACTTATTCCGTCTAGAGGGCTTGGAGGAAAAAGATTATCCTTTCCATCCCTCATGGCTAATGATCCAAGATGTATAGCCTGAGAGGAATCAAATTGGAATTCATCATTTCTATATCCAATAATGTCCTCGGCTCCGTCTGGAACAACCCTACCTGTGGCAGGATGATATATTAAGCTAATGCCCTTTTTGAAGCCTTCGTTTTTAGATCCCTTTGCCAAAGAGTACTCATCCTTTTGTCGCCCAAGGTTGACGCTGTAGATTTTCCATCCATTTTTCTGATATACTTCTGGCAATCTGTCATAAATATCTTCGAGCTCTATTGCGTTTGGCAACTCTTTGGATGATAAAACATATAATCCCTTTACCATAATAGGCTCTGGAATATTTATATCAAAATTATGATACACATTACCCTTTCCGGTAAGAGCAAATATTGGATAATAATCTCCTCCACCATTATAGTCCACTAAATATGTTCCAAATAATGGCATAATACTATGGGCGTCTTGAGGAGGAACTAGCTCTTTGTTGTTCCCGCTGCCTCCAAAGAACTTCCTATACTTTCCGCTTGGTGATAAGTCTATTGTGGTGAAAGGCTCATTGGTTAAAACCTTATTAACAACATCTTTCGCCCTCTGCAAATCCTCTGATGGCTCAGAGGCTTCTAACTTATCTATTAACTCATTAAAGTGATTGTTTATATAGTCTATAGCTTTATTCATATACTTAGAAGAAGTACACGCCGTTCTTAATAAGAACATTTCATTTTTAATAAGCTCTACGCAATCAGCTATATTGTCAAAATATAATTCATAAAAAATTTGAGCATTATCATCGATCTTCTCTGCGGTAACCCTATCAACGCCTACTGTTATTTGACCCGTATCTCCTCGGCTTAATGCCAAAACTTTATCCGAACTAGATAGATCCACCCCAATATCATAACCTATATATTCTCTTGATTTAGAGTCTCTCATATGAAAATTATAAATATAAGATATAGCGTCTGCAAGATACAAAGCGGAAGATGCAGACAAGACTCTCGCCATGAAATGCTTTCCTTTCATTTTAGCAATTTTATCGGTTACTCCTTCGCCCTTTTGAGGGATGCCCTCTTGATAATATTCCTTGTCAATTCCAGGCCCCTTTTGCTTCACAGCTAATGGATCATATAAAATTCTCCTTGTCCCCTCGCGTCCCAGACCTGGAATAAGACTTGCTTTGAATTGTTCTAATAAACTAGAAAAACCTTTACCAGCATATTCTAATGATAATATATTTTCAACATCTATTTTGTTTGTATTATGTTCAAAGAGAAACTCTCTATATGCAGATAAGGCAGCAACATTTCCCTCGTCTATTGCTCCAAAATACTCGTCTATAGCGCTCATTATAGAGGAGCCTATATTCTTCAGAATTCTTTCATCAAGAGGCCTTCCTATCGAACTCAGCAATCTTACATCAACATTCTCTAGGGCCAAAAGATAATCTGTTTCAAATTTTGAAATAGCTAAATTAATTATTCCCAAAGAATCCTCGGAAAGGATTTGGCCTTCTTCGTTTTCTTCTTCTACAGTTCTTACGACTATTTCTACCATAGACTTAGCAAGGCTCGACATACTTATGCTGCCAGCAGGACCTTCTTCGGCGTCCATAAACTCCTTCGAAAAAGGAATAGGCCTTCCTGTCAAGGAGCCTCTTATCTCTAGGGTGGTTGATATATCTAGCCAATCTTGTATAGTCTCTATAAAAGATTTGAGCATCATTCCTACTGGAGTTGTTGCTCGGATGATTCCTTCGGCTCCACCATAATCGCTGCGTCCTCCCATGATAGATGGGCCGCTTGTTTCAAAGTTTTTCTTTGCCGCCTTTGTTCCGGCATCAACCCCTGTTGGCTTTCCTTCAGCATCATTTTTAGATCCACCCAATGCGCCTTCGCTATTGTTTTCAATTTCTAATATCGTATCTACGTCACGCGCTTCTCTTTGCCTTGCAGAACTTAAGTCGTAAGATTCCTCAGACCCCCAAATATAATTCTTAGGAACCGATCCAAAACTATAAAAGGCATTAGGTTTTTCTGGATCTTCGAATATAATTCTTCCTACATCATCTACTCTTCCGACCCATTCTTCGTAATTATATTTTATCTCCTCTTCGCTGCCAAACATTGAGCTTTCTTCTACCGGAACAATGTATCTATCTCCATTCTTGCTCAATAGTTTGATTGTTCTACCAAAGTTATCTACGCCCTCTGACGTGAGTATTCCAGAATTAACAATATCATCTAATAAATATCTAGATCTTCTTTTATTTCTAATGTTAATACCCGTATGTGTTTTGGCGAAGTAAACAGAATCTCTAATTGTAAACTTATGATTATGGGAACAAACCAGCTTTATATCTCCCAATAAATCCATACGATTAAAATTAGCACCACTAAGGCTTATTTCCAAATTCACAGGGGCCGCCATCGCCAAAGCTAAGATATGTGATATCTTATTAAGCCTTCCAGATTCTTCTAGCTCGGCAATTGCAACTTCTGGGCTCAATATATTTGAGATAAAAGGAGAAACATCACTAATGTCTACTCCAAGAGAAAAGAGGGTTTCAACTAAATTCAACATCTTTTCGCCAAGAAGCGGATCATCTTTTGCCTGTTCCATTAAAGTTTTAAGAATTCTAGGCAGGGAGCCTTCTTCGTTTAAGTCTCTAGAGAAAGACGACAAACTTGTTTGAGATCCGCACACCAAATACGACATTGTTCCAGGGGCTAGCTCTGCATATGACCCATCAGCATTGACCGGAGGATATGTTTGTGGCAAGTTGCCTTTGATTGGAGCGAGTCGCTCTTTTGATGCTGGTCCAGCTATAGGGCTTGCAATATAAGAATATTTTTTCAAAAACTCTTTTGCTATAATTCGTTCTAATACAGGCTTAGCGGTGTCTTCTGTTTCTGATCGAGGGCCTGCTGTTGCCACAGCTGCTGCTATTTCAGACGCAGGTATTCTTGTAGGACAATTAAAATATTTGTTTGAGAACTTCCAGCCTCCCCCTCTTCTCTTTTCAAGCTCCTTCAAAAACTCTTGTTTTCTGCCCTCATCAAGAAAGCCTCCCTTTACAGCTTCATCTAATTTTAATTCAAATAATTCATTTGGACTTATATCTTTTGTTTCTGCACGAACAGCTTGTAAGCTTGCAGGAGAAACATTCGCACTGCCTTCTTGAAGAAGGGGGGTGGGGTCCAGAAAGAGACCGCATTCAAAATCTGACTTTCCCTTGGCAAGTCTTTGCAGTGATTGAGGTCTGTCTAAAACTTTTGTATACGGACATTTAAACTTAATGTTGGAAACTTGACCAGTTCTCGTAGGAACCTTCCTGGCTCCAAGTCGCTTCAAGGCCCAGGCTCGTCGCTGGATGCCCTCTATATGCTCCTCCTTGGCTCCAGAATGCACCAATGCTTCGATCTCATCCCAAGTTTTGCCGCCACCTTCTTCTTTCGCAGACAATGTAGGCGGGGTGTCAAAAACTCTCAATGTCACCCCGTCGTCCTCTAGCCTTAATTCTTCGTTGGTTATAAGACTGCCATTCTTTCTGAACAAACTATAAATGTCTGTTTGATACTCAGAATAATCCTGTATACGGACAGGCTCCCTTCTTCCGGAGCCTCTCGGTGCATCTTGACGCTTTCTTGTATATACATTTTTCCCACAAACAGAACAAGAGGCATAATTCCAACTGGTAGTTACTATATTAAATCCTTTTTGATATGCCGCTTCTTGCAGAGTCTTTCTTCGAATAGACCCAGCTAAATAATAACAAAAAGAAGCCTTAGACCAACCTCCGCTCTTCTTCTTGTTGAAAAACATTTTAATTTTATTTTTTAACTGTCTATGAAAAATATCTTCAAACGTATCTCTTAAGCGGGTATCATAATTCTCAAAGAATTTTTTATCGACACCATATCCAAATTGATGAATATCTCCTTCTACATCTACAAATACAATAGATTTAGCCAAACCAAATAAGAGCTTAAATATTTGTGAGTTTTCATCTCTAACAACTCTTGACAATTCGTATGCTTTTCTCGCAACAGGATCTGAAGCAGCAAACCCTTGTTTCATCAAGTCATAAACCAAAGCAGTTAAATAATCATCTCTTTTTTTAATGGCAGAAACAATGTCGTCTAAAGCATTAGCAAAGGCTCTTCTATGTCTTTCGTATCCATCTATTTTTTCGTCAACTTGCTCGACGGTTATATTAAAAAGAGAACCTTTGCTTTTGTCAACAGCATCATCCAATGCTTGTAATCGACTCACAATCGTTTCTCTCACTATGTTTAGATTATCCACAGCCAATACAAGCTGCGGAGGATCAGTAGAGTCATCTATCTCAAAGCCTCTTGCTTTTTCTCCAAGTTTATTAAAGACTTCATGAAAATTTAAAGCAGTAACTGTCTCGTCTTCTTCTTGGCTTTTTAGCAATCTTTCTGAATAAGTTAGCTCTGAATCTTCGCTTTCGAAAAATTCTTGAGTTATGTTCATGTTGTTATATATGTTTTGATCTAAATTAAGTTTATCTAAAATCCTAAAAGTCTTTCTTTTTATAGGGCCAGAGATAGGCTCTATGCCCAAGGCTTCTTCTTGAGACTCAGGCTTATCTGCCGGGCCTGACAAAGCGGCAGAAATACTTAAAAACCTATCTTCAACAAACTCTATAAATCCATATTCTTTAATAAAGAATTCTACTTGAATGCTGAAAGGCTCAAGACTTTGAAGGTTCAGTCTAGACTCACCAATCAATTCCACCAAGGCTTGATCTACACCCGATAATCCATTGGCCTCGAAAGATGCTTTCAACGAATCAGTCAAACTCTTAATAGGAGATTCATCTAAGGAGGTTTCGGACTCTTCTGTTTGAAAGGCATCTTCATCAAAATCATCACCCTCTTCTTCAAGGATGACTCCACCAAAAAGGTCTTCACCAAGTTCTTTTGGACCTTCGTCTTTATAGCCCTCGTCAACCCCTCCCTCTTCCTGATCTCCTGAGACCATTAGAGACGCCAATTCTATTACAGAATTTAGATTAGAATGCAAGTTGCCCAAAACAACAGAAAATTCATCTAAAGCTTCTTCTTTTATTCCTAAATCTTTTTTGATTTCATGAATTTTGTTAACGTCCATAAACCTATTACCCCTTGATATCCTTGACTCTATCCGTCCTGTATTCCCTTTCCTTATCTTTTAAAGTAATAGGAGAAAAAATATCTTTATAATCATTTTTTATTTCTTTTATTAGTAACTCTATCCATTCATAAGCTTCTTTTATATGTTCAGATTCAGATCTAGTTGCAGAAATAAAAATCTTACTTGATTCAGAGCAAATAGAGATATTGCCTTTTTCTGATTTATTTATACTATCTAAAATAATTGGATCATTAAAATCAATCTCATCAACCAGCGAAGACTGGTCGAGTTCCAGCATAGACAAAGCTTCTCTTAAAAGAAATTTATTATTTATATTTTCATTAAATGTCCATATTGGTTTTGTTGAAATTGTCTTAAAATATTTGCCATTAAGATTATAATTAAAAAAATCTTTTTCCATAATAGATCTTATTGAAATACCATTATCTGTCCATAAGTCTAAATATAATAAAGTTATGGATTCGTTCCCGGTTCGCTCCATCGGGGTAATAATTCCAAATCCTCTTTTTACAAACTTTTTATTTATAAAGATTTTATTCTTATTAAAAAATGATTTATCACTCTGCAATATTCGTTTAACAAAATAATTGCCAGGATATTTATCCATCAAATTTACCAGAGGATAAATTGTATGCACAAAGTTATTATGCCCCAATGTGCCATTGATCAACAAAGGAACTTCTTTTATTCCATTATTATAATGTTTATAAATATTATGATTAATATCTACAAATAAATTATCTAAAATTTTTCTTACATTTTCATAAGACTCAAAAGAAGAATCTTTAAAATCATATGTATCATTTATTCTCTTTGTTTCATGATAAATAAACCTAGACAAACAGTACGTGAGAATCTGAATTCTTGCGCGCTTCTTTGCAAGATGAACCCCCTCGGCTTCCGTTAGGCCGTCTATGCCTATAGATAGATCTTTTTTCTTATTACTTTTTAGTTTTGACTTTATATATTCATCTTGTAATAAATTAATTTTTTTTATTTTAACATCTAAAAGATATTTATATAAATCTTCATAATATTTTAATTTTTTCTTTAAGATTAAAATTTGTTGATTAGAAACTGCAATTGTTTTAAAAACACTATTTTTTGCAAATCTTTTTTCGAATTGCCCTCTGTCTGTTTTGAACAGAGAAATCGCATCCCTAAGTCCGTCTAGGTCTTTAAAATCAATTTTTTCAAAAGGATATTCTAAAAAATCTTTTTCAATAGAAATAAGCCTATGTGTATAATTTTTATTTGGTCTTTTTTCTAAAACAGAAATTTTATATCTAGAAATATCTTTTTCATTTTTTATATATTTTATAAAATTATCATTCATTTTTATTTAAGATAATCAGATAATAAATCATTTATTATTTTATACCTATTAAGCTTCTTTAGCCTCATGCTTGCAGCCCAACCTGTAAGGCCAACTTCTTTTGCTGCATCTTTTATAGAGTGCCCCTCTAGACACACCATCTTTAATATTATATAAGTTTTTTCATCAATTATCTTTGACAGCTTTTCTATTGTAAGCTCTAAATCAATTCTGTCAAGGGCTGAGCCTCCGTTAGAATAGAGATTATCAGCATTAGATAAGCCATTCTCAAACTCAGCATACTCTTCTCCACTTCTTGGATCAGTCTTAGGCATTGCGCTAAAAACAAGCTCCTCTCTTGACTTTCTATAATTTGGCTTATATTCTTTCTCACATTGTTTACAACCATATCTTGTAATTAGAGAATTGTTTTCTGGGCATCTTTTTTTGGAAAACGATATAAGGCCACCGCATTCGCACATTTCAGACTCTGCTTTTTCATAAAGACTATAGGCATCATTCGAAAGCTTGTTAACGCTTTTTATTTTGGAGACCAATTTGTTTCTAAGATGAGTGTGCAAAAAGGTGCTAAGTTTAACTTTCTTTTCTGGATCATAAGCATTAACTCCTTCAATTATAATAAGAGCTAATTCTTGCTTTATGTCTTCAAAGTTATATCCTGGCATATATGTTTTAGAGGCCCACTTGCATAACAACGGGTCAATGCGCTCAAGAACTCTAGCATAACCTTCTTTTGTTTGAGTGTTTATATAAACATCTTCATCATACATTCTTACGACACCTTTAAAAACATCTTTCATATTTTCCTCCTATTCTGCCCAAGCATCTTGACATATTGGTTTATAGTCACACCATTGACAAAGTATCGATGGCTTTTTAACCCAGGTTGTATCTATGTCAATAAAACCTGCTTTTTTTGTAATTAATTTTTTACAATTATCTAAATCATTTAATGTAAAAGTATAATCATATGATTTGCAGTTATGCTTAAGCATAACATATGATCCATGAATAACCTCTGCATCTTTATAAACTCTTCTTAAAGCTTCGGAATAAACAAGGAGTTGAAAATCTGATAAATACTTGGCACTCTTGCTAGTCTTATAATCAACAACCCTATATTCTTTCGGGCCGACCTTATCAACCCTGTCTACAAAACCTCTTACCAGGGTGTCTTCATTTATTTTAAAGTTGAATGGAAGCTCAACACCAAGAACATTTGGCATGCCTTCTTTTCTAACTTTGTCTAGATAGACTTGCATAATATCTCTCAAACAAAGCAGCCCAGGCATCTCTCCATTCGGAGTCCACACAGGCTCTTCTAAAATCTTTATATCGAATTTTTTAACAGCATTCTTAAAACACTCTTTCATCAATATTGAATATTGATTTTCTGGAATATTTTTGGAAATTAGCTCTTTATGAAAAAGCTCTAAAACCATATGGGCGCATGACCCGAATTCTGTAAAGCCCCACGTATTCTTTTGAACATCGGGCTTTTCTATATATCTATAATGATATTTCTTAGGACACTTTTCGTAGGTATCCATTGATGATACTGATAACTTTAACAAAACAAACTCCTTAAACGGATATTAAAATAACTGACTCAAAGCCCTATCTTGTATCCATCTAAAAACAAATGGATGGATCATAGTAGGGCCAATGCTTAATGTTTCTTTGTCTATTTTCTGAACAGACTTTATCCATCTAGACTCTAGGCTTTCCCAGTAATAAGAAATATATAGCCCATTAACTGGGTTATAAAAACTTCTTACATAGTTCCCCGTAACGATAGGCTCTTTCTCTCCAAGCCTTTCGTTATAAAATTTGCTAACTGGATCAAAAGTATTATAAGGCCGATTAACTATTTTGACAACCTGATTTTCGAAAGCCTCATCGGTAGAGCCGTCTATTATAATAAACTTTGCAGAAGGATCAAACTCCGCATTGTTGTTTGGTGTTGACTGAATCGTCTCCGCATCTTGAGTTGGACTCTCAGCAAAGTTAACAAATGAAACAGATGTTTTCTTAGGGTCTAACATCGTTCCTCCAGAGTCTGTTCTTGAGGCTTTTATTTCTAAGTCAGAAAGCTCAACGGCTGTTTCTTGTGTGTCATCACCTTCCGAATCAAATGATAAACTGTCTACAATATCTGCTCCATACGGAATAACCACAATGCCTTCCTCTCCAAGGTGTCTTGGTCTATCTAGACTTGTTGAGTCTGTATTATATTCTGTCTCAAGAACTGATGATGCATCATCGGAAGATATAGCCACAGCCTTAACGGATATTGAAGATCCGCTTGTCGGCAAATAAACATTTCCAACTGCAATTAAAGAGTCTTCATCAGGAGTTGTTCCATCCAATGTGTAATAAACCGTAGCTGGCTTACTCACAGAGAATGTCAAATATTTTGGAAACCCTGATATATATTCTTCAGAACTCTCTTCTAATGTTAAAACTATCATGATTACCTCGTAGTCTAATTAAAAAAATTAGCATACTATCTAGTGATAAACTCAAGTTCGCTCTCTCCGTTTACCTTAGTAATGTTTATTACATTATCAAACTTTTCTTTTAAAGATTCATCATGTGTAATAACTAATATTTTATATTTATCTTCTAATGACTTAATTACATTTATAAACAATGTCTCTACACCAAACCTATCTAGTGGAGAGTTTACCTCATCCATAAGAAGAAACTCCAAAGATGATCCCCCATATCTGCTTGATATATCGCTAAGAGCTATTCTTAGCGCCAGTGAGATTCTAAACTTCTCCCCTCCACTTAGAGACTTAAAGTTTTGCAGGTGACCATCTTTTCTTACTTTCAAATCTAAAGTTTCAATAATAGACGAGCCATCTGCTCCCAACCTTTGGGTTTCTAATACAATAATTGCTGGCTCATTACAAATTGACGCCAATATATTATTGGCAGATTTTTCAAGGTCCTCGATAACAGCATCTAAAAGAATTGCTTGTATCCCACCTTTCCCGAATATTCTAGATAGCTTGTCAAACAAAGAAGCTTTCTCTAGCTTTTTGGATATTTGTTTTTTATCAGCCTTCATCTTAGACTCTTGGCCCTCAAGCAAAGAGACCCTCTCTGTCAGTCTTCCTATCCTCTTATCTTCTTCGGATATCTTTTTAACAACTTTATCTTTTTCTTCATTTAAAGATTTTAATTTTTTTCTTAAACCTTGAAAGTCTTCATTTTTAATAGACTCTAAAATTTCTAAATTAGTTTTCAAACTAAACTCAACCTCCTGTAAGGAGGTTTTAAATTCGAGCAAGGTATTTTCCGAAGTTTTTAAACTAGTTAAAATTAAATCTAATTTATAATTTAATGATTCTACATTCAAATTAATATCTTTTAATTCATTATTATCTTTTCTTATAGAAATCCATTTGTCAACTTCTTTTTCTAAAATTAAAACTTCTTTATTAGAATCTTTTATTTGATCTTTATATTGACCAATTTTATTATTATGCTCTTTCTTTAATCGCTTAAACAAACTATCGTTAATCTCTTGATTACAAACATAACATTCATCAGAAGTTATATTTATATCATTAAGCGAACTAATAAGCTCTTCGGATGAGGACTTCTTAGTTTTATAATGAGAAAGCTGAGACCTAAGATCTTCTATCTTTCCTTCGGGAATATCTATTATAGATCTTCCCTTTATCTTTTTTGTTAAAGCCTTTAATTTTTTATTTATATCTTTTTGATCTATATTATATTTAACTACAACATCCTTGCCAGCTTTTATCTTTCTTTCGTAAAGCTCTTTGTCTTGCTTTAAAGACTTAATCTGTTCAATGACTCTATCATATGTGTCTGTGTCTAAGGATTTTTTTATAACTGTATACTTCCTGCTTAATGAATCAATCTCAGAAAACAAACTCTTTTTTCTCAAGATAAGAGAATCTGATTGAATCTTTGCTTCTTTTATTTCTATTTTTGAAGATTGAAGCCTTTCAAGCACAGCATCATATTCTTCAACAGATTTCTTTAAAACTTTGCAATCCATATTTATATCTCTAGACTTCTTTCTAGAAGCCTTTTCATAATCATCCCAGCGAGATATGTCCACTATAGATTTAAGAATGTCCTTCTTTTTAGAAGGCTCGGACTCTGCAAATTCAGAGATATCATTTTGTCTGAAATAAACTGAATTTATAAAAGTTTTGCTATCTAACTTTATTGTTGATTCTATCTTTTCGTTTGTATCTCCAGAAGTAGAGCAAGATATATCTTGCCACTCACCCGCTTTGTCCAGGATAAAGAATTCAACAATAGATGTTGAATTCATTCTGCATCTGGTTCTGTTAACCATATAATTTGAATCGCCATGCTTAAACTCCAAAGTGACAGAACAAGATGTCTCTCCCCATCTTATTATATCATCCATCATCGCGGCCCTTGACTTATTAAACAAGCACCACAAAACCCCTTCAAAAATTGCGCTCTTACCGGATCCATTTGACTTTCTATAATCGCCTTCTGTATTTCCGATGAGAAGGGCAGAACTAAATTTTGAAAAATCTATTTCACTATCTTTGTGAGAAAAGAAGTTTTTCATTTTAAGATTAGAAGGTATCATACTTCTCCCATTATTATTTTAGCCTCTTTTAATAAGGACTTTTTATAGTCACTATCTATGTCTTGAGAGTTAACAAACGCTTTAAACATAGAGAAATCATCTTTTTTATTTAATATAGAATTATCTCTAACAATTCTTTTTGTTATGGCTTCTATAGATATTCTCGAAACATGAAATGCCCCAAGGCTATAAAGGCTAGACTCAATAGACGCCTTGTCTATTGCTGGCAAGACCTTTTCATCTATTAGAATCTTGAATCTAACAATTCTATCTTTCAAATCATATTCTTCCAAAGCATCTTCCAAGACTTTGCCTACATCTGCAAAGCCAACGCCTGATAAGTCAATTGACTCATCTAATAAATCTCTTATAGGAAATTTGCAAAATTTTGCCTTCTTCTTTGAAATGTCATAATCTACAAAATATTTCTCAACATTTGTATCCCCAAAATTTGATCGCTCCATAGAGCCTGTATATACACATACTGGTGCGTGTTTCCGCAAAACCCTAAATTGATGCAGGTGACCCATCATAGTTATATCACAACCCTCAAAGGCTGATGGGCTTGCCATAATTTCGGTTCCACCATAATCTGTATAACTTCCTTCATAAAAAAAGTTATGACCAACCGCTAAGATTGGATCTCCATCTGTGGAAGCTGCAATCATTTCTTTAACATGCAAATCATAATTCTTAGATTGTTCAACCACGCTTGTTCCTTCATACATCTTTCTATCTCTATAAGGGAGAAGCAGAAGGCTGACCTTCTCATTCTTTGCATTACAAACTTGCACAACCTCTGGTTCAAGCAACATTCTTACATTAGGATATTCTGTTGCAGAAAGAGAAACTATAGAGCTTGTAAAACTAGATCCGCTCTTTTTGTAATCATGATTTCCCATAATAACAAAAGTTGCAATATTCGCATTAGATAATCGTTTTAACGCCTTATCTACAATGCTCATATGTTCAACACTTGGATCTCTATATTCAAAGATATCACCTGTTTGAACAAAAATATCAGCCTTTGTCTTTATGGTATAGTCAATTACATGATTAAGAGTCTTCTCATAATCATCAACTCTTGTATTTCCGCCTTTGCCATTAGCTCTGCCAAGGCCAAAGACGGCACCAATATGTGTATCTCCACAAACAATTATTCTCATTTGTTTGAATACCTCCTATTTATAGCATCTTTTATTTTTCGCAATAATGCTTTTGTGCGATGTACATCATACCTATCAACTTCTTTTATATATCCATCTGTCTTCTTCATAAGGCTTTCTATCCAAGCAATGTCATCAGGATGTCGCTTTTGAGCATCTCTAAAACAATTAGATATTTGCAAAAGCTGTGAAAAATTCATAGCCTTTTTTTGCTTGGAAACTTTTCCAATTTTCGTTGGATCAACAAATTCTGATAAATCATATATCGCTGTAGAAAAGTCTACACCTTTACATAATATGTAAAAGTCAATAGCATTGTTAGACGCTCCGCATCCAAAGCAATAAAAATTATTATTTACATCATCAATATATAAAGACCCTGTTCTTTCAGAACCATTCTTATGTTCTGCAGACGGGCACTTACACCTGTGTGTAAAATTCCCACTGTTTATCTGCTCCAATGATATTGAAAACTTAGAAGCTAAACTGGTTATTGTTACAGTTTTTATTATTTCTTCTTTTGAATATCTAATCAAGATAGTAACCTGTCCCAAAAGGATTTCTTTTTAACTGCTGGTTTAATTTGACTTAACTCTCTTTGAACATCTTTTACGAATGGTGCTCTAAAAAGTTTTGGTTTTGATAATGTTCCGTCTAAATACAATCCTGTGCCAACGTCTGTTATTTTTTCTGCGCCGCCGCGATCCAATATAACCCTGCTGTCAACAGCTGACGCCACTTTTAAAGCTATCCGACCTGAAAAGTTTGATTTAATCAAACCAGATATTACTCTACAAGAAGGCCTTTGTGTTGCCAAGATTATTGATACCCCCGCTGCTCTGCCTTTCTGCGCAACAAGACATAATGTTTTTTGAACATCTTTATCTTGCAAGACTATATCTGCCCATTCATCTACGATGATTACAATCGGTTGCATTCTGTTTCTTGAGCTTATACGCTTATTATATTCTATAACGCTTCTGCATCCAGCTTTATGAAGAATGGAAAATCTAGACTCCATAATAAGCCTAACTTCTTCTATAACAAGTCCTGCATCTTCTGCCGAATTAACAATAGACTTAACCGAAGAGAAGTCAGAATATACTCCAAACTCTACCATCTTTGGATCAATAAGATATAACAATGCATCAGACCCTATTAAAGATAGAACAAAGCTATGCAGCAAAATGCTTTTTCCAGATCCAGTAGTTCCTCCTACTAACAAGTTTGGCAAATCATTCAAATCAATAGATAGAAGTTCTCCCAAGGAATCTATCCCTAATGCAATTGGTGCATAATGATTCTTCGCAAAAGAGTTATAAACCTGTCCGAACAAAGGCGGCTCTATCTCTTCTCTTTGAATCTCTATTCTATAGATTCCATCCTTCATAATCGGATGACCATTAGGATGAGAGTAAGATGACATAGCCATGCCTATATCTACCAAAACTCTATCCAGTCTTGACGACCTGACTCCATTGGCTAATTTTACATCATAAATATCAAAAAATCTTTTTTTATTTAGCTTAACAGAGTTGGCTTTGATTCCGAAAGATTTGAGCAGTCTAAAAAGTTTTTCTTCCTTGTTTGGCTCAAATATCTCTATTACTTCGCTCGCTTTCATTCATGCTCCTTATTTCAGATAATATATCTTGCAGGGCCTCGCGGTATCCTACCAATCCAGTATAGACACCGTTGGCGTCTGGAGCAACAGAAAATTTCTTGGATTCATCTTCCAGGTATCTTATCTTCTTTTTAACTTCCGATATCTGATCCAAAATAAGATTTATAACCTTATTTTTAAAAGTCATTTTACCTTCTGATTTTTCTTAAGTCTATTTATTTCTAGCTTTAAATCTCTTAGTTCTACTTCTAATTTTGTATTATCATCTCTTAGTTTCAAACAAGACCTGAGGGCCAATACTATTAATCCGAAGATTCCTTCTCCAGGATTTATTCCGTCTAATTCATCTGCAGAAACAAGAAGCCTATTAAGAGTAGATATAACATTATTGTGATAAGCTGGAGTTTGATTGTCTGGATGAGTTTTGTCTGCTAATAATCTTTTAAAATCATTAAAAGCATTTTCTATGTTATCTTTGTTTTGTTTTTTAGAATCCATATATTTATTATTTTTTGGCAACTTTACATCACTCATCATAATCCTCTTTTAAAATTAACATAACATATAGGCCGCACATTTTATGCATCTTTAAAAAAGCCTGTATTTTATGCAATCCGTCTTCGTCTATAATACTAAATTGTCTATACAAAAAATTGACAATATTAACGCACTTGTTGTAATCATAGCAAGGTGCGTCAAACAAGCCGCATGCATTTTCCAGAAAATTAAAAATCTTTTCTTTATCTTCTGGATTTATA
>Ga0163108_10000168_pt1 | contig 48949 bp, 63 predicted proteins | sample Fk1155metaG_FD_109644 | JGI IMG/M metagenome (GOLD analysis project Ga0163108, IMG submission 109644) | Marine microbial communities from the Central Pacific Ocean - Fk160115 155m metaG | ecosystem: Environmental > Aquatic > Marine > Oceanic > Photic zone | place: The Central Pacific Ocean...
CAAAAAGCGACCTTTCTTAATGTGGTGACTCCGGCAGGATTCAAACCTGCAACCCTCAGAGCCGAAATCTGATGCGCTATTCAGTTGCGCCACGGAGCCCTAAGACTCTTAATCTTTTGTGAACGTTACGTCAGTAGTGGAGTTTCCGTCAATAGTTCTCAATTTCATCTCCTTGTTCATCAACTTAATAATAGTCATTTCAGTTGCTGTACTGGTTCCATCTTCAAGCATTAAAACAGCAGATTTGTCGCTGTTAAATTCCCAGGTGCCATTTTGAGTGTCTGTATATGAAAGAGTTCCTAAAGTATACTGAATAAGATAAACATATGTACCATCATTATTAATACTAACCGTGGTGGTTATTCCGTTAATATCTTGTACCTGGTCGTTAATAGTCATTTCTGTTGCAGTCCAGTCACCTGTTAGACGCATTTTTTTGGTTAATAAACTAAAAGAAGGTCCTTCTTCATATTTTCCACATGAAGAAACCAAGGTAGCTGTTCCTAGAAGAATAGCAAATCCGATTTTTGCAAAATTTAATTTCATTTTAATGTTTTTTTTGATTTTCAGCCCAAAGATAATTGTAATTAGGTATCACGAATACTAAAAAATCGATTTATCCGTTAATGTTTCATAAAAAATAAAGCTGTATTTTTGTGAAAACCAATTAATTCAATGCGCACCTATTTAAAATTTTTCTTTATAGCAATTTTGCTTTTCTCGTGTGATTTCAATTCCACAAAAGACAAAGAAATAATATTGCGTCGTGAAAAAATTCAAAAACCACAAAGCCTTGAAAAGGAATGTGTTTCTAATAAAATTCTTGCTCTTGATGTTGAGGGAATGAGTTGTGAGATGTCTTGTGGAGGATCTATTAGAGTGGGAGTGATGGATTTAGGAGGAGTTGAAAGAGTTCGATTTAACTTTGTTGAAGGGGAACAAAAACAAAGAACCTTCATCATTTATGATGACAATCAAATCAAAAAAGATAACATTATTTCTAAAATTAAAACGATAAATGATCAACAATTTTCTGTGCAGGAAATCTCTTTAAAAAACTACACCCCTGAACTTAAGAATACATCCCCAAACAATTCTGCTGCCAATTCTAATGGTTCTGTTTCAAACCAGAATATTTCAATTCTTCCCGAGCTGAAGATTCCTAACCTTATTGATGTTTTAAGCGACTTTATTTCTGGATAATAATGGATCTTCATTACAGAGAATATGGGCAGGGGACTCCATTAATTATTGTTCATGGACTTTTTGGTAGTGCCGATAATTGGCAAAGCCAGGCAAATAAAATTTCTGAATATTTTCGTGTAATTGTTGTTGATGTTAGAAATCACGGGCGTTCTCCATGGAGTGATGATTTTAGTTATCCCATTATTGTTCAGGATATCTTAGCACTGATTAAAAAATTAAAGCTAAATAGCTATTATATTTTAGGCCATTCGATGGGAGGGAAGGCAGCAATGCATCTAACACAAATAGATGGGGCTAATATTGAAGGTCTGATTGTAGTTGATATGGGAATCAAGATGTATGAGCCACACCATCAACATATTCTGAAGGGTATACATAGCATTCCTTTAGATCAAATAAACCGAAGAAGCGAAGCCAATAAATTCTTAATGACTCAAATTGACCAAGCAGAAATCCGCCAGTTTTTACTTAAAAATTTGTATTGGATAGAAAAAGGAAAACTTGCATGGAGAATGAATGTGGGTGTACTAGAAAAAGAAATGTCCGAAATATTATCTGCGATTCCTTTAAAAGAGGTGATGGTGCCCACTCTTTTTATAAGAGGAGAAAAATCCAATTATATTCTGGATGAAGATGTCGTAGAAATTGAAAATTACTTCCCTGACAGTGAAATAAAAACGATTTTAAATGCAGGTCATTGGGTGCATGCAGACGCACCGGATGATTTTATTGATTCTCTACTATCTTTTTGTTTGCGATAAAAGATTGCATTTTTTATTATAATTCATTTGCATTCATTGATAATTATATACTTTTACCCAGTTAATTATGTCAGAGAAATCACATAAACGGTCACTGGCCGGTGTTCTAATAACCATCGGGATAGTTTTTGGAGATATAGGAACATCTCCTCTCTATGTTTTTCAAGCGATTACAGGCAACGGAACAGAATTTAATGAAGGACTTATATTTGGAGGTTTATCAGCCGTTATATGGACTCTAATTCTTATTGCATCTTTCAAATACATGTATTTTGCCCTAAATGCTGACAACAAAGGAGAGGGGGGGATCTTTGCTCTTTTTGCTTTATTGAAAAACAAACGAAAATGGGTTGTTTTTCCTGCTCTTATTGGTTGTTCCACTCTTATTGCAGATGGCTTTATTACTCCTGCCATCTCTATTTCTTCGGCGGTTGAAGGATTAAATAATGTGAATCCCGATATTCCTGTTCTTCCTATTGTAGTGGTTATTATCATTATGCTTTTTATTTTTCAGCAGTTTGGAACTGTACTAATAGGCAAAACCTTTGGTCCGGTAATGATGATGTGGTTTATTTTTATCGGTTTTTTAGGAGCAATAAATATTGTCAACAACCCATCGGTTCTTGCGGCATTTAATCCGTATTATGCTTATAATTTAATTGTCAATGTTGAAGGGGGATTTTGGGTTCTTGGAGCAGTTTTTCTTTGTACTACAGGGGCAGAAGCATTGTATTCTGACCTTGGGCATTGTGGAAAAGAAAACATAAGAGTTAGCTGGGCTTTTGTTTCCAGTATGTTGGTTCTTAATTATTTAGGGCAAGCGGCACTTTGTTCTTCTTCTGGCTTCTCATTAAGTTCTGGACAAACTATTTTTTATTCCATGGTTCCAGAAGAAATAATCCCCTTTGCTATAGGCCTTGCCACATTTGCCACAGTAATTGCTTCTCAGGCTTTGATTACTGGCGTTTATACCTTGATGAATGAAGCGGTTAAACTAAAACTTTGGACGAATCTTAAAATTAAATATCCAACAGACCATCAGGGACAGATTTATATTCCTTATATCAACTGGTTTTTAATGGCGGGATGTTTACTGGTACTTTTTATCTTTAAGAAATCTAGTGCAATGGAGGCAACATATGGATTGGCGATCACCATTGACATGATTATGACCACCATTTTGCTGTTTGTTTTATTGCAGTTTAAATATCCAAAAGCCAGGGCCTTGTATTTTTTAATTTTTTCTTTATTTCTTCTTATTGAAGGGGTGTTTTTGTTATCAAATCTTGGTAAAATCGTACATGGTGGATGGTTTACACTTATTTTGGCCTTTACTTTTTTCACCTTCCTATACCTCTTTTATGAGGCAAGAAAACTTCGAAAAAACATTACAGAATATGTGCACATGAACAGAGTGATTCCATTATTGAAGGCTGTAAATGAAGATCCTAAGATTCCTTTTGAGGCGACTAATATTGTATATCCAACAAGAAGTAATTCTCCGAAAAAACTTGATTTAACTATTTTTTATTCTCTTTTTCGTAAAAAACCAAGAAAAGCCGGAATTATATGGTTCTTACATCTAGATATTTTAGAAGAGCCATGGGGAGTGCATTATTCTGTTAACCCTGTCGTAGAAAAGCAATGTTATTTTGTTAGTTTACATCTTGGGTTTAAAGAAGAGCATCGTATTGAATACATGATGAGAAAGATTCATGACAAGATGGTGCATAAAGGAGAAATTAATGGAGAGAGTGTTTTTGATTGTGTACGTGATAAATTTGAAAAAACTGATTTTAGATTTATTGTATTAAGTACTAGAGTTTCAACAGACAATGAACTTACGGCATTTCAATCAATATGCGTTAGAATATATAGACTTATTAAATTAACCGGATTGAAGCCAGCAGAAGACCTAGGATTAGACGAAACAAATGTGGAGGTAGAATATGTGCCTATTAGTGTTACAAAAACACTTGAGCAAGAAATGCTGGAAGACACCGAAGTTCCTGAGTAAATAAAATAGATGCAAAAAGAAGAAAAAATAGAAAACATTCTGTTTCTGGATATTGAAACAGTACCACAAACCTATTCTTACAAGGATATAGATTCAAAAACAAAAGAATTGTTTGACTCCAAAGTGCGTTTTCGACTCAATGATGACACTACTTATGATGAGCTTTATGAAAGAAATGCTGCAATTTTTGCAGAATTTGGAAAGATTGTGTGTGTTTCAGTTGGTTTTGTTAGAGAAAACAACATGGAAAGAACCATTCGTTTGAAGTCCTATTATCATGACGATGAAAAAACTTTATTAACTCAATTTAAAGGTTTGCTTGAAGATTATTACAATTCTTCTTTTCATTTGTTATGTGGTCATAATGCAAAAGAATTTGATTTTCCTTATTTATGCAGAAGAATGCTTATTCATGGGATTAAGCTCCCAAATATTTTGAATATCAGCGGTAAAAAACCTTGGGAAATAAAACATATAGATACCATGGAATTGTGGAAATTTGGTGATTTTAAATCCTATACTTCTCTAGCCCTTTTATGCCATGTTTTTAATATACCTACGCCAAAAGATGACATCTCAGGAGCTGACGTTGCTCGGGTGTATTATGAAGAAAAAGATTTAGAAAGAATTGCTCGGTATTGCGAGAAAGATGTTTCGGCTTTAATTCAGCTTTTTTTAAGATTAAAAGGAGAGGAGTTGGTTGAAGAGTCAAATATTGCTGTTGTGGAATAATAATTGATAAATTCGAGTTATGTTTAAGTTTTTGTTTGTTGCTTTAATCCTTGTTGTTTGTTCTTGCAAAACGTCAAAGAATAAGCCGCCTAATTCTGTAAATGAAAAAATAACAATCCCAAGAGATTCTATCGACTCTTACCCTTTCAGCGAAGAATATTATGAGGATAAACAAAACGAAAAACTATTTGATATCATTGTAGCTTCTTACAAAATCCCTGAGGATCCGAATACTTTGTCAAACCTTGGAGTGAAAGATTCTGTCTTAAAGAAAATACTTGCTCCAGAAACGTATCGTCTTCCTCAAAACATAAGGTCTTTATGGCCACATGATAAATGGACGCATGCAAGAGTTTATGTGATGAATTTTGGTAATCGCGATTACCCCAATAATAGGCTGCCTATTCGGGCAGTTCAAGCTGATTCTTTTTATGTTCAGGTCATTAATTTGTCCAAAGAAGAAGCTTTGGTTGCACTGGAGCTTCAGCATCGAATAGCTTCAGGTATTATTCATTCAAAGTGTCCTATAACCGTTAGGCATGCAGTAGTGTTTTTTGATAATAAAACACCTGTGGGGGGGACAGGAATTTGTTTTGAATGTAAAGAGCAATTGTATTCTCCTGCATATTACTCTTTGGAAAATGACTTATTGCCATCAACTACTATAAAGGGAATTGATCAAGGGCTTTTTTTAGAAAGTCTTTATGAGCATTACTATTCTTCATGGGATTATGAAGAAGACAGTACGATACAAAAAGATTCTATCTGGGATATAACCGATCTTCATTTTGAACTTATCGATAAATGGCAAATGTTTTTTGATTATGTTGGTGCAAAGAAATGGAATGGTGTTGTCAAATTTGAAAAGGAAATAAATACAAAGGAGACTTTTTTCTTTGAAGGGAATCCTTTTAATGGAATTGCAAAAACAGCAACCCAACAAGGCGTTTTTGTAAACGGAATAAGAAATGGATACTGGAAAGTTTCTTTTTTTAATTCAGAAGGAAAAAAATATACCGACTTTAAAGGAAACTATAAGGAGAATAAAAGACATGGAAGATTCGAATATTATAAAAACTATAAGCGTCAAAATTCATATGTAGAGTATTATGAAAATGGCAATTTGCTTCCAAACAAAGAGGAATAGCAACAAAAATTTTTTTGAATAAAGAATTTTTATCTTTGCCCTCAATTCTGAACACGATAAGAAATGGAAATATTAGCTCCCGCTGGATCATATGAGGCTTTGTCTGCAGCTATAAATGCTGGTTGTCATGCTGTTTATTTTGGAGTTGAACAGCTTAATATGAGAGCAAGGTCTTCCATTAATTTTACTACTGATGATCTAAAGGATATTAGTGAAAAGTGTAAAAAAAATAATGTCAGGTCTTATTTGACAATGAATACCGTGCTATATGACCATGATATTCGTTTGATGAAAAAAATTGTTGATCAGGCAAAAGAATCGGGTATTAACGCAATTATTGCAGCAGATCATGCTGTGATGGCTTATTGTCAGAAAATTAAAATGCCTTTACATATATCCACGCAGTCCAATGTAACAAATATTGAAACCATTGAATTTTATTCTTCATTTGCCGATGTGATGGTTCTTTCAAGAGAATTGAGTCTTCGTCAGGTTAGTGAGATAACAAGAGAAATTAAAAGAAGAGAAATTAAAGGCCCATCAGGAAATCTTATAAAAATTGAAGTTTTTGCGCATGGTGCATTATGCATGGCTGTTTCTGGAAAATGTTACCTAAGCCTACATACTCATAACTCTTCGGCAAATAGAGGGGCATGTATTCAGAATTGCAGAAAAAAGTACATCGTGACAAGCAAAGATGATGGCATTGAACTTGAAATTGACAACGAGTATATTATGAATGCAAAAGACTTATGTACAATTGGTTTTTTGGATAAAATATATGATGCCGGAGTGAATATATTAAAAATTGAAGGAAGAGGTCGAGCTGCTGATTATGTAGATACAACTGTTAATTGTTATCGCGAAGCAGTACAATCGCTTCACGATAAAAGCTATGATAAGACAAAAATTGATGATTGGATTAAAAGGCTTTCAAAAGTATACAATCGAGGTTTTTGGGATGGTTATTATATGGGGAGAAAAATGGGGGAATGGAATGACTCTTATGGATCAAAAGCAACGCAGAAAAAAATATTTATAGGAAAAGGAGTGAAGTTTTATTCTAAAGCGGATGTGGGAGAGTTTCTAATTGAGAGCCATTCCGTTAAAAAAGGAGATAAAGTTTTAATTACCGGACCTACAACGGGTGTTCTTAATTTAAGAATTGAAGAATTAAGAGTTGATGATAGAGTGGTTTCTTCTGCAAAAAATGGCGAGCTTTTTTCGATTAAAGTTCCTAGCAGAATAAGACCTTCGGATAAAATATATAAAGTCATAGATCAGAATGGTTAGAATTGCTTTTCAGCGCGGAAAATGCATAGGGTGCAACGGATGTGTAGAGGCTGCTCCTGATAGATGGCGTGTGTCAAAAAGTGATGGCAGGTGTAATTTGGTTGGATCTAAACAAAAGAAAGGTTTTTTTCATGTGGTCATAGATGAAGATGAATATCCTCAAAATTTATTGGCATCAAAAAACTGTCCGGTAAAAATAATTAAGATTGAAAAGTTTTAGCGCTGACATATGATTTTGGCACATACATGACTTTTCCTAAATTTTTTGAAATCATTTCCACGCCTATTTTGTTCCCACTTGTTTTATCAATGCTTTCACGCCAGATTTCATTTGTTCTGTAGTAATTGTTCCCATCTTTTATGAACGCATGTTCTTTTTCAAAAATATGATAGGTTTTTACCGGATTTTTATTGCTTCTTATTTCTCCTTCAAGGCATTTGTCAGATAACCAAAGATTAATTTGGTATTCATTTTCTGTTAAATTGGTTAGTTGAAAATCGATGTAATTATAGAAAACAGCAGCCCCACTTGCCCATGGTAAGACTCTTCCATCATCCGGAAAAGGATCTATGCTGTGATGATGTCTTTCGTTAATGGTAAGCGGAGAGTGCAAGGATAACCAATGAAGTAGGTTTGCTATTTGACAAATACCACCACCTATTCCGGGTTGTGGTTTTCCATTGCTTAATTCCATTCCCATTTTATACCCTTTTCTTTTTGTTGGTCTTCCCACATTTCTATAAAAGGAAAATGTTTCTCCGGGTTTGATAATGACTCCATTAATTTTTGAAATCGCAATTTTTAAATTTTCAATTTTGTTGTGTTGCATCCACATTTCTGTATTGCCAAGTTTTTTTAATAGACGTGACTGATGTTTTTTTACTCGATATTCTAAAGGATGAGTTTTTGTTGTGCAGGTGTATTTTTTTTTATCGAGACTCCATGTAATTCTTCTTCGTACTCTTTTTTCCCACACCGAAATAAAATAGAATATAGCATGTCTTTGAGAAAGTAATATTTTGGTCGGCTTTTTTTCGTGTTTTATCATGATGGACAACATCCAATAATTTAAGATGATAATTCGAATAAAAATACAGTTTAGTATTCGATTTTTTTCTAAAATGCAAATAGTCATACTGAAAAGTGTAATTTTGCACAATAATAAATTAGAAATAAAATGAGTTTTTTGGATAAAGTATTTTTAGATAACACGATTGAAGATTGGGGAATAGCATTGGGAATTATTTTGGCTTCATTTGTGGCGGTTAAAATAGCATATTGGATTATTTCCAATATTGTAAAACAATTGACCTCTAAAACAAAAACACAACTTGATGATATTCTTATTGAAAAACTAGAAAAACCGATAGTTTACTCTTTGATTGTTCTTGGTTACTGGATTGCTATTCATTACTTGCATTTTGAGAATCCTGTTGTTTTATTGGTCCTTGAAAAAATAGCGTACTTCATGGTTATTTTAATTTCAACTTCTATCATTTCAAGAGTTTTCGATGCTTTGGTTACAGAAGTTGTATTACCTTATGTTGAAAAAACAGAACATGGCCAAAATAATTTTTTATTGCCTGTAATTAGAAAAACATTGCGTTCTATTATTTGGATTTTTGGGATTATTATTGGGCTAGATAATTTGGGATTTGATATTACCGCCATGATAGCAGGACTTGGAATTGGTGGTTTAGCACTAGCTCTTGCAGCACAGGATTCGGTTAAAAATATATTTGCAGGAATTATGATTTTTCTTGATAAACCATTCAAAATTAAAGATAGAATTCAAATTCAAGGATTTGATGGCATAGTGGAAGAGGTTGGATTAAGAAGTACTAGAATTAGAACATTGGATGGTAGAATAGTAACTATTCCAAATAGTACTTTCACTGATAATAGTGTGGTTAATGTCACTTCTCAACCTTCGCTTAAGATAGTGTTGAATTTAGGCTTAACATACGATACAGATGAAAAAGGCATGCAAAATGGAGTTGATATCTTAAATAAGATTGTAGCTGACCACTCTGACATTCTTGAAGAAAATTGCGCCGTTGGATTTAAGGATTTTGGAGATTTTTCATTGGGCATTCTTTTTGTGTACTATATTAAACCATCTGCGCATTGGTTGGATTCTCAAAACACCATTAGCAAAGAGGTTTTAAGAAGATTTAATGAAGCAGGTTTAGATTTTGCATTCCCGACTCAAACAATTCTTAAAAAAGAAATCCAGTAATTTTACTATTTAGCGCTATTTTAGTTAGTTTCATTTTTCGTTATTTTTTAAACTGAATTGTTTGGCAAAAATAGAATAGTCATTAAGCCTATACAATACCATTTTTGTGGTGTTTTGAATGATTCTAAATAAGAAATGGTAAGCTTAAAACAAACCGTGACTACCTCCAACTGCACCAGCAGTAGTTATTAAACTTAATATAAGTAGGGCCCAATGGATTTTATGAATAACAGAAAAAGCAAATTCCGGGTTTGTATCTAAATTTTTTTTAAACAACTGGGGAGCTATAAAAGGTTCTATTATAAATAGAATTATTGAAAACAAAAGCCAAATAATTGTCATTGCATGTATCCACCAAAATTTATAGTCAAAATATCTATCCCATGCATTTAATACATATAACATATAAAATCCACTAATGCCTGTTAACAATGTAGCTATTTTAGCTTGAAGTGAAAAAGCCCCTTCTATCTCTTCAAATGTTTTAAATTGATTGGTGTTTTTTTTAATTCCCGGAATAATAATAGTGGTTACCATTGCTACACCTCCAATCCATATTATTACACATAATACATGAATAATTCTTGCAAGTGAAAAGAGTTCAAAATTTTTCATTTTTCTAAAGTAGATTTTTGTTTATTAATTATTAATAATAAAACTCCTAGAGTCATTAAGCAGCTTCCTGTAAAAAGGCCTTTTGGAATAAGAATTAGACACAATCCTTCACCAACTAAAATTGCTTGAGTTATGTAAAACCCAAATATTAAAAGACAGGATCCTATCTTGCTAACAAAATTTATTTTTAAAAATTTTAACTCAAATAGTATAGCAATAATTAAAAAAGAAATGGTTCCAATTAGGCTTAAGTGTAAATAGGCTAAAACAATACTTTTATTAAAAAAAGCAAAATATTTAAAAACATGAAAAACTGATAAAAACTGTAATATTACTTTTAATGTAAAAGAGAAAAAAAATGTGAATAAAAATAATTTCATCCATCTATTTTTTTTAATAATCCATGGTGTAATGGTTTTTATAATACTTCCCCAATAAATCATTCCAATAATTTGACAAACAGCAGCAATAACAGCAGGAATTAGAATATACTCTCGATAGCTCATTCCAAGAAAAGAAAGGCAGGTTGCGGGGATAATCGAAATAGAAAAAAACCAATAAAAAATCTGCGCTTGTTTGTGGTTATATAACACATTCTTGTTATCAAGAAGTTTAAATGTAATTCCTAATAAGACAAATAAAAACCATCCGTTATATTGTAGGTGAAGAAAGGAATAAATAAGAGATCGATAGGCTTCGGAATTATTAAGCCCTTTAGAAGACAATATTCCTAGACCAATAGGAATTAAAGAAGATAAAAAACCTAATAAAAAACCAGTTTTAATGAACCTAATAGAAATGGAATGGCGTAATTGTGGCTTTCTATTAATGCTTTTTAAAAAACTAATAAATAGCCAATAAGTACATAATTGAAATATACTAGAGAATAAAATAGAATAAACGCCATAACCTTCAAGTGTGAAAGAAACTAATATTCCCAAAACAATAACGATTGTTATTGCAAGTTGTAAGGAGTATTTGTCTTTTTGAATTTGTTTTTTTGTTAGAAAAACAACTGTAATTAAAAACAGTAGAATGGTATAAACCCATCCTTGGAAAGCGACATGTGAGTGTGCATGAACAAGATTTTGGTATTTAAATGGAACCATTAGAAACTCAAACCCTCTTAATGATGATCCTACAAGAGCAGATATAAAAAGAAAAAATAGACTGATTTTAATCCAATACGGTTTCATGTTCTTTCTACAAAGTTATTATCAAAAAGGGGTTTTAAAGATTTGAAAAAATCATTTATTTAAATGATATGAATCATGTTTATAATTTAAATGATGTGTTTATTTTGTATAAAATGACGTTATGAAAGAAAAAACAATCGGACAAATAGTTACTTCAGATATGAGAACAGCAACTGTTTTTAAGAAATATGGCATTGATTTTTGTTGTGGTGGTGGAAAATTGGTTTCGGAAGCTTGTGAGAAAGCAAACATTAAAGAAGCACAAATATTTGATGAAATTGCCTTACTTGATATAAAAGAAGCAGTAATTGATTTTGACAAAATGGAATTAAATCAATTGGTTTCTTATATTTTAGAAAAGCACCATGGTTATGTTAAAAACACGATGCCAATAATAAGTCAATTTGCCAATAAAGTGGCAAAAGTTCATGGACATTCAAGAGTAGAAACAATAGAAATTGCTAGCCTTTTTAATGAGTTGTCAAACGAGCTCGAACAACATATTCTAAAAGAAGAGAGGATTCTTTTCCCAAATATTATAGAATTGGAATCGAGAAGTAAAGATAAAAAAGTAATGTCATTTCCTTTTGGATCTATTTCTAATCCGATAAACATGATGGAAAGTGAACATGATTATGCCGGGTATATATACGAGAAAATAGAAATATTAAGTGATGATTTCACTCCTCCCGATCATGCATGTAATACATATAGAGCACTTTATCACCATTTAAAAGAATTTAGAGATGACTTGCATATTCACATTCATTTAGAGAATAATATTTTATTTCCTAAAGCTATTGAACTTGAAAATAGAATAAACTCTTAAATAGTGCACTTCCCTAGCTAATATCTAAGTAAAGTTTTACGTGATATAATTTATATAGCTTTGCAATGTGTCAGTTCAATTATTAAAAGATTTTAACGATAATAGATGTTGGGGTAGGATCGAAAAAGAGGAATGCATTAACTTTTTAAATAAGCAAGAAAACTTCAGCAAAATATTGCTGTTGGCAATTAAAAACAAAAAGGATTTCTCATGGAGGGCAGCTTGGCTAATAGTGCGTGTTTTAAAGTTAAATGATATAAGATTAAGCCCTTTTGTTTTTAGAATAATCAGATCTATACCCGAAAAAAGGGATGGTCATCAAAGAGAGTTATTAAAGATGGTTTCCAAATTTAATTTATCTAAAAAACAAGAAGGAGTATACTTTGATGTTTGCATGAATATTTGGTTAGATATTAAAAAAAAATCAGGGACAAGATATTATGCAATATTGTTTCTTCTAAAGATTTCTAAAAAATATCCAGAGATTAGAAATGAACTAGATTATTTATTAGAAGACTATTATACTAAAATGCTAAGTCCGGGGATTAAACAAAGTGTTTTAAACAAAGTGAAATAAAAAAACCTCACATTGTGAGGCATTATTTATGGTGGGCTATACTGGATTCGAACCAGTGACTTCCACCCTGTCAAGGTGACACTCTAAACCAACTGAGTTAATAGCCCATAAGGGCTACAAAAATAATCAATTTTTTCCTCCTTTTGACCTGCTTGGAGAGGATATGCTTGGAGAGCTCGATCGAGTTGGAGTTGACCTGCTAGGAGAAGAAGATTTGGATGGAGCGCTATAATTAAAAGTCTTACTAGGTGTGTTGTTTATTGTTTTACTTGAAGGTCGTTTAAAAATAGAACCATTGCTATTTGGTGTTTTGTTTATGTTTGAATTACTAGGTGAGCTTCCCCAAAAATTTTCTTTCCCAGTAGAAGAGCTTTCAATTTCTTTGCTTGGTGTTCTTTCTGTTGCATATGAAGGATTGTTTCCACTGGAATTGGGGGCAGCGATTGGCACAGCTGCTGTTCCAGTTGGGTATTTCCCTTCTTGATACTCATGTTCATTGGTGTTTAAAGCTGGTCTTCTAATACGATTAAGAGATTCATCTTCTGTGAAATCAACAGGGATTGGGGCGGGATTTGCAGGAATATTTAAAAATCCTTGATCATAAATACACCCTGTTAAGTCACTTTGAGAAATTCCATTATTTTGGCAATGAGTTTTTGCATCATTAAATTGTTGAGGGCTTAAGTCATGAATAGTGTGGTGTGTTCTTGGAAAAGTTCTATCTGTAAAACTTGCAGTGTTCATGCCGCTGCCATAATCAAATAAGGTGCTTTGTTCATTTACTCTCCAATCATCTGCAAAACTCTGGCTTATATAGGCCAAATATTCTTTTTCTGCAAAAGAATTGTTGTTATTTAAATTTGTTGTTGAATTAAAAAAAGAACTGGGTCTTTGCATAGAACCATTAAGAGCTTGAAAGTCATTAAAAGATTCGCCATCAGCATTTCCGAGTAGGCCTTGGTATTCTTGATCACTACAATCAAAAACATGAACGCTTATGTTCATAAATGAACTTCTCATTCCAACGGTTACAGTTTCTCCACTTGGCCAAGTAATGATGTAATTTCTTCCGGCCAGTCGTACATTGCCACCATGTGGCAAATAATAAGTTCTTCCGTTTAAATTGATTGCTTCACCATTTAACCTTAAGGCCGATCTATCAGAATCTGGTTTGTCATCGGCATAGATACACAATCGATCACCAAATACATTCATGGCAACAGCGCTATTTAATGAAAAACTACTTCCGCTTGCTTTTTGTCTTGCTTGAACTTCAAGGTGGTTGGATTTAGAGCGAGTTAGACTAAATTCCCCAACTGTTTGGAAAGAAGTTTTCGCATCATCAAAAGAAGTTAGATGTGGATCACCGTATGACCTTCCTCTGATATAAGAACAAGATACATTAGAAACATAATTGTTTAATCGATTCCACCTGTTGAGATCACTACCTGATAAATTTGTTCTTCCTTCATCTATATGCCTTCTTAGCTTGTCATATGTGTTGTCAGGTAGAGATTTTAACATTTCATAAGGGGTGAAATCTTCAGGAAATGCACGGTCAGTGATTATTTTTTCTTCAGTCATGTTAGAAATATTGTTTCCTAACCAATGACCTCGAACTGGATCCCAGTCCGTTAAAGTTTTTTGTATTGGGGCGTATGCTTCATCAAAATTAGCTTGACTAATTAAGGTGCTAGGTGATATAAATATAAGCAAGTAAAGTATTTTTTTTATCATATTGTTTTTTTATAATTCACTTATTCTTATCAAACTATATGCCAAACAGCGAATTATCTTTTTCCAAATAATGCGCTTCCAACACGAACCATTGTGCTTCCTTCTTCAATTGCTATGATATAATCTTGACTCATACCCATTGATATTTCCTTAAAATTAGAGTGCTCTACAAAGTGATTTTTTTTAAGTGTTTCGAAAATAGATTTTAGTGTAGAGAATTCTTTTTTTAATTGATTAGAATCATTTGTGAATGTTGCCATTCCCATTACCCCACAAAAAATTATGTTTTCCCATTTATTGGGTTCGTTTTGTCCAAATTGAGTAATTGACTCCTCAAGTGATAACCCGAATTTATTTTCTTCTTCAGCAATATGAAACTGTAATAAACAAGAGATTTTGCGATTATTTTTTTTAGCACATTTGTTTATTTCATTTAATAATCTCACGCTATCTACGGAGTGAATTAAATGAACAAAGGGAGCTATGTATTTTACTTTATTTCTTTGAAGATGACCAATAAAATGCCACTTAATATCTTTGGGCAAACCCTCTTGTTTTTCGACGATTTCCTGTACTCGATTTTCCCCAAAATTTCTAATTCCAAGATTATAGGCAAGTTCCAATAGAGGGATTGGTTTTGTTTTGGAAACAGCTACTAAAGTGACTTTGTCAGGGATAGATTTATTTATTTCATTTAAAGCAATTTTCATTTTATTTTTTAAATGAGTAATATGGTTTTGTTGCAATAAGCTGAATTTTGTTTCGAACTGGTCGAATTGCTTTAAAAGGAATGATTTTGCTCATAATATTATCCCTTATCATTTGGGCTTGCAGTATAATGTAGCGTTCTTTGAGGAAAAGGAATGGTGATATTGTTTTTTCTGAATAATTTATCAATCTCAAATCTGATTTCAGATTTGTAATTATTGATATACCAGCTTTGATCAGCCCAAAAAATCAACTCCATTTCAAGTCCATTTTCCCCAAAATTAGCTAGTCTTACAAATACACGATCTTTGTGTTTAACCTTATGATGTTCTTTTGCAGCTTTCACCATAAGCTCTTGTACCAATTCGGTGTTGCTCCCATATGCTATAGATACACTGATAATAAATCGGGTTAATTCAGAGCCATGACTCCAGTTTTCTACAGTATCTTGAGTTAATTTTGAATTTGAAATAATTAAAACATTTCCATCTCTTGTCTCTATTTGAGTTGTTCTGACATTGATTTGAACTATTTTTGCAATAATTCCTTCGGAGTCTCCTTTATCAGGAATAGCAACGATATCTCCAATTCTAATAGTTCCTTCTATAATTAATACAATTCCAGAAATCAAGTCCTTGAAGACATCCTGAAGGCCAAGTCCGATGCCTACTAATAAGGCGGCAGAACCAGTTAATAGAAGAGTTAAATCAATTTTTAAAACTTGGAAAATAATAAGAATAGTAAATACATAAACAATATATTTTATGATTTGTACATAAACGAATTCAGATCCCCGGTTGTATTCAGAGGATTGTCTGAAAGATCTTCTGATATACAATTTAATTATGTTGATTAGTATCTTGGAACCAAGAAGTACAATCAGAATAGTGACAATGTGGTAGAAGCTAATATGAAATGTTTCAATGTTTATTATTTTGATGTCGAGAAAGTCAGAAAACTTTACATGTTGGTTGTTGATATTAAGGCTAATTACAGCAGTATAAATAGCGGCAAGATATGTGCTTTGTCCAAGAAGTCTTAACCATGCAATTTTTTTTCCTTCAATTTCAAAGTATGCCTCACTAAGGTGCTTGTTAAGTGTATTGTAAATAAAACGCCTTAAAAAAAATGTCACCACAACAATTAATGAAATCAAAATGATATTCCATGCACAAATGTCATAAGGGCCTATTTGGAAAAGGGATTCATCAAACATATTATCCTAAAATTGTTCTGCCTAATTTTTTGGCAAAGATACTTTTTACTTTTTCATAATTCAATTGTTCATTCAGCAAAAAAAGAGTTTCTTCTTCACTAAGTTCTGAATTAGAATTTAATTCTTCTGTTATACTACGTATTTTTTGTCCAATATGATACGTTTTAAAATTATAAATTGCTGTGATTACAGTTTTATAAAGATCATCAGCTTCTGTTTTTGTTTCAATTTTGAATTCAGATAACCATTTATGGCTAAGTTCATAATCTGAGGTTTCTATATCTGAAACAGTCTTCACAATTTCTTGATCTTCAAGTCGTTTTAGATAACTAGATTCGTAAAGATTGTTTTCTGTTAACCCATCAAGAAATAAGTTGAATATCTTTAAATAAATTTCATTTGAGAAAATTAACTGATCGGCAGTTATTTCCTGACAAATTAATTCAATAACTGTAGTTTCATGTGTTTTTTCAGATTCTTCGCTATTGTTAATTATAATTGTACCGTATTTAACTAGAAGTTTAATTAATTCATGTTCATGAATGTGGCTGATACTTTCTTCCTTTTTAAAATCATTCTCTTTCTTTTCAATGGAAGGCTCTCTTTTTGTGACTTGTCTTTCTGTGTTAAAAAGGTTTTTCTTTCTTATTTGAAGTAATTCATTAGAGATGGTGTTTTGTTCAATATTAAAAAGCATAGAAACCTGTTGAGTATAAACAGATCGATTAATTGCATTTGGAATTAAAGAAATACTCCTTACGATTTCTTTTATTAAGTCTGCTTTTTGAATTGGGTCATTATCGGAATCTTTTAAAAGTAAGTCTGCTTTAAAAGAGATGAAATCTTGTGCGTTTTTATCTAAATAATTTTTTAACTCTGTTTTACTGCATTTTCTTGAGAAAGAATCTGGGTCTTCTCCATCGGGGAAAAGAACAACTTTTACATTTAATCCTTGCTCTAAAATGAGATCTATTCCACGAAAGGATGCTTTAATTCCCGCTTTATCACCATCATAAAGAATAGTAATGTTATTGCTATAGCGTTGAATTAGTTTTATTTGATCTTTAGTTAGAGATGTGCCAGAAGATGAGACTACATTTTGAATGCCGGATTGAAACATGGAGATAACATCAGTGTAGCCTTCACATATGAAACAGTTGTTTTCTTTAATGATGTTTCCTTTGGAAAAGTAAAGGCCGTAAAGGATTTTACTTTTATTGTATATTTTGCTTTCTGGGGAATTAAAGTATTTTGCTGTTTTTTTGTCAGAGCTAAGAGTTCTTGCTCCAAAACCTAGAGTTCTTCCCGAAGGGCTATGAATTGGAAAAATCACTCGGCCTTTAAAAAAGTCAAAAGATCGATCCCCTTTTGATTTAACAAGTCCAACTTTTTCTAAGTATTCAATTTTATAGTTGTTTTTTAAGGCAGATGTGGTGAAATCATTTCCCGAATTGAGGCAATAGCCGAGTTGAAATTTTTCAATGGTATCTAGATCATAACCTCTTTCTTTAAAGTAGCTTAATCCAATCGATTTCCCTTCGTTTGTTTGCTGAAGGTTGTTGATGAAATACTTGTTGGCAAATTCATTTATAATAAATAAACTTTCTCTTTCATTTAACGCAGCCATTTCTTCTGCGCTGAGTTCTTTTTCTTCAGGAATTTCAATATTGTATTTTTCTGCTAACCATCTCAACGCTTCTGGGTAGCTAAAATGTTCTTTTTCCATCAAAAAAGAGACCACTGTGCCTCCCTTGTTTGATGAGAAACATTTAAATATTTGTTTGGCTGGAGAAACCACAAAAGAAGGAGTTTTTTCATCTGTAAAAGGACTCAGTCCTTTTAGGTTTGACCCAGCTCGTTTAAGCTGTACAAAAGAAGATATAACCTCTTCAATTCTAGCAGTTTGATAAATTTCATCAATAATGTGTTGAGGAATTCTGCTCATTAATTATTTTGATTTAAATTCTTTGGTTTTTTTTAGCTCCCCATTTTTAGCATAAAAAACCCATTTTCCATTTTTCTTACCATTATGCCAATTTCCTTTGTACATAATTGATCCGGAGGGATAGTTAACCCATGATTCCCCATGATTTTCTCCTTTGCTATTGTAGGTGGTCATAGAATTTATAGTGCCGTTTTCAAAATAAGAGTACCACACTCCATTTCTATTATCATTTGTATCAACAGGCCCCTGCATTACGATGTGCTTTTTTTCTTTGTTTTTAAATGTTTTAACACCATTTTTAATTTCAATGAGGTAATTTTCTTTGTTTTTTTGATTTGTGCCGCTAATGTCAGGTTTTAAAGAGTTTGGACTCGAATTGCTTTCATTGGAAGTGCATGATATAAGAGAGAATATAATCCCCATTAAAAGAAGTAAATTGTTAAAATTGATTTTCATTTTTCCCTTACTATTGTATATTTAACTAGAGATTCGAGAGCATTTTTCGCATCGGATTTAGGAAAATCCGCAATTAAAGATAAAGCTTTGTTTGCAAAAAAGTGCATTTTTTCGTTAGCATATTCTATTCCTCCATATTTAACCACAATTTCGATAGCTCTTTTTATTTTTTTATTGTTTTGGTGATGATTTTTTATAATTGAAATTAATTCACGTCTAATGTCTTTTGGGGAGTTATTTAGAACATAAATTATTGGAAGCGTTAATTTTTGTTCTCTAATGTCTGCTCCTGTTGGTTTTCCAATTTCAGGGCTGTTTCCATAATCAAAAACATCATCCTTTATTTGAAATGCAAGTCCAACGAATTCTCCAAATTCACGCATAACTTTTCGTTGATTTTCCGCGCCAACAGATGCTGCTCCGATTTCACAACAACTAGCAATTAACGAGGCGGTTTTCTTTTTAATTACTTGATAATAGATTTCTTCATTGATATCAAGAAGTCGAGCTTTTTCAATCTGCAAAAGTTCTCCTTCACTCATGTCTTTTACAGAGCGAGCAATTATTTCTAAAAGTTCAGAATTGTTTTTTTCTAAAGACAGCGTTAGAATTTTAGATAGCATAAAATCCCCAACAAGAACAGCAATTTTGTTTTTCCATAATGCGTTGACAGAAAAAGCGCCCCTTCTTTCGTTTGCATCGTCCACGACATCATCATGCACTAGCGTAGCAGTGTGTAAAAGCTCGATTAGGATTGCTGCATCATATGATTTTTCTGTTTGTTTTCCAAGCATTTTTGCTGAAAGAAAAACAAACATAGGTCGAACTTGCTTCCCTTTTTTCTTTATTATATAATGATTGATTTTTTCAAGTAATGAAACATCGGATTGCATGCTTTTTCTAAAACGAACTTCAAATTCATTCATTTCTTCTTTAATAGGCCTTAAGATGTTTTCTCTAGAAATCATTAGGCAAATATAGATGAAAAATCAACCCCTTTATTGAGAACATGAATCTAAAATTTTATCTACCAATAATAGAAAATTATTATAAAAAACATTATGTTTATATTTCTGAAGTAAAATGAAGTTATAGATGAAAAAAACGGCACGCCTATTTTTTGTTTTTATTGTGTTTTTTTATGCATGCAAATCAGATCAACTAAAAAAATCGATTAAGAACAATAAAAAATCAACAAAAACAGATTTGTCTTCAACTAAAAAGAATTGTAAAATCTGTCTTGAAAACAAGGAGTTTTGGACCGACTCCATACTTTCTATTCAGGCATTTTTGATAAAGCACCCCGAAGACAATCAAGTCAAATCAAACTTAATTAATGCTTACGATAAGTTCAAAACCTTTAATTGTGAAGGTTGCGATCAAAGTGATATGCAAAGAATAGCTGAGAAATGCACTAAAGTATTCGAAGTAATTAACGATTCTGACCTTGAAATGGAAATCGAGCGTGAATTAGTAATTATTAATAATTAATGTCATTTCAGGATTCGATATGTTTTTTTATAGTTTGTAGTTTTTACTATTAAATAAAAAACACCTTTATTTCTTAATTGAAAATGCAACTTGTTTTTTTCTTTATTAATTATAATAAATGGAATTTTTTGACCTAAACTATTTGTAATTGTTAAAATGGAATTGTTTGGGTGTTCAATTATATAATTGAATTCATCTAGAGTTTTAAGAGAAAATTCGCCATTTGAATTTAATGAAGTTGTTTCAGCAATATTGCCTGAAAAAATTAATTGATGATTAACAGAATCAATTCCACATGGCCCAAACCCAACAAGTAGGATGTTGAAAGTGTCATTTTGATTATAGATGTGAGTGGGGTTTAATAATTGACTTGTAGATCCATCTCCAAAGTCCCATATAAGAGAATCCACATTTTGAATACTTTGATTAAATTGAATTTCGTTTGATTGGATCATCGTTGCTGTGAATTCAACTTGTGTTAGAGAGTCATGATGATTCAATCTCCAAGTAGAGATGCTGTCTAGAATACTTAAGGCGGCAGCTTCTTGAAGAATCAAAGCGACATTGCTATCAATTCCTGCTGTATAGCTTGCGCCAACTGGAGAGTCGTGATACATTGAGCTATAATGTGTGCACGCAGCCAAATAAGATCCTTCAAGGCTAGGGTGGGATCCATCGTTTGTGTATAAGTCAATTGACGGATGATTGTCACGGATGTGCTTCCATGCAATTCCAACGGGAGAAACGGAAGAGTTTGAAGAGTCTGCAAACCTTAAATAAGCATTTCTTAATCGAAGGTTCATTTTATTAAATGTATTAATTGAGTCCCATTGAGGGTCTCCATTTTCGCGTCCCCATGTCATAAAATAGATAGCCTGAGTGCAAGGCCAAGATTGGTGAGCACTATCAGCTATTTGGACGGCATAAGGAAGTGATTGTGAATTTACTTGACTCCATGGAAAGGAAGGCTCTTGGCTTTGACCTTGAATAAAGATGTAATCCCAATTTTCACTGTTTATTTTTTGATATGTTAAAGGGTTGTTGGCGTGAAGTTCAAAAGTGTACCCTCCGCTAGTTTGGCTGTCTACAAGCGTTGGTTTCCCTAGTGAAGAAGAAAGGTTTTCTATCATGGTGGGTAAATTGTTAAAATATGTATAACTATTTCCAATCATTAATACAGATAGAGTGTCTTGAGAAAAAGAAAAAGATGAAAAGAAAAATAATGCGATGTATAAATATTTCATGTTTTTTTGTGTTAATTTTAATATTATAAAAACCTTTACGTTCTTATTTCTATGAAGTTGCCTAACAAATATCATTTTTATTTTTTGATTTGCGTTTTTAATTTTCAATATTCGTTTTCTCAGTTTCAGTTTAATTATCAAGATAGTATTCCAGTTTCTGTGTTGGGTGCGCAATTAAAGCTCCCTTGGGCTGGAGGTTTAAATTATGCGCAGTTCTCCGATATTGATGTAGATTTTGATGGAGATATGGATTTATTTGTTTTTGATAGAAGTGCGAATCAAGTGCGAGTTTTTGTGCAGCAACAAAATGCAGGAACTCCATACTATCAATTTAATCCTTTGTTGTCAGACAAATTTCCGCCAGATTTAAGATACAGAACATCTTTGTTGGACTATAATGGAGATGGTAAAAATGATCTTTTTACTTATGGAATTGGTGGTATAAAAGTTTATAAAAATGTTGGGAATGTAGCAAGTGGACTTCAATGGGAATTGTCTAAAGAACTTCTGTATTCTAATTATTGGGGGCAAATGCTCAACTTATATGTCAGTTCAAGTGATATACCTGCTTTAGTGGATGTGGATAATGATGGAGATGTTGATGTGCTTACCTACCATATTGGAGGCGAGCATCTTCAATACCATCAAAATCAAAGCATGGATTTATATGGTCATTCAGATTCATTGGAATTTGAATTAAAAAATGAATGTTGGGGAGGATATAAAGAGGATTTTAGTACCAATACGGTTTATTTAAATGATAATAGCTCTGTTTGCAGTTCAGGGAATGTTCCAAACCCAGAGATAAATCAACCTGATAAACCATTTGCAGGGAATAATTCAGATAAAATGCATGCTGGCTCTACGGTTTTAGCTATTGATATTGATGGTTCTGGGGTTAAAGACTTGATATTAGGTGATGTTTCATATAGCAATTTGACTTTGCTTATTAATGGTGGATCAGCTCCAAACACCAATTCATTAATGATTTCCTCCGATGCATCTTTTCCTAGTAATTCTACACCGGTTAACCTTTATTTGTTTCCTGCGGCATTTAATGTAGATGTCGATTTTGATAATGTTAAAGATTTAATAATTTGTCCTAATGCAAAAAACGTTTCAAACAATGAACATAGTGTTTTGAAATATATAAATACGGGATCAAACACCTCTTCAAATTTTGTGTTCAGCACAACCTCTTTTCTTCAACAAGATATGATTGAACATGGTTCGGGAAGCATTCCAGTATTTTGCGACATCAATTCTGATGGGTTAGAGGACATGTTTGTTGCTAATTTTTTCGCATATAAAGATTTGGCACAAAAGGAAAGTAGAATTGCCTATTACCAAAATACAGGAACAACAAATAACCCTGTATTTACTTTGATAGATAATGATTTTTTGAATTTAAGTCAGCTTTCACTTGGATTAAGAATGGCGCCAACTTTTGGGGATATTAATGGAGATAATCTTCCAGATCTTTTTTTGGGTCTTGAAAATGGCAGTATTGCTTATATGCAGAATACCAGTGTTGGATCTAGTGTGACTTTTGCTTCTGCTATCTTAAACTATCAAGATCAAAATGGCACAAATATTTCAGTTGGCCAATTTGCAAGCCCACAATTATTTGACCTTAATCAAGACGGGAAATTAGATTTAATAATTGGAAATAAAACAGGAGAGTTGGTTTATTATATGAATAATGGAACTTTAGCAAATGCTTCTTTTGAATTTATTCAAAATAATCTAGGGGGAGTTGATGTGCAAATACAGTCAATTAATGGATATTCGACACCTAATTTTTTCAAATATAATGACACCATATATTTAATGGTAGGAACATATGATGGGGATATTCATTTTTATGACCAGATTTCTAGTAATCTTGGAATTGGAGATTCTTTTAATAATATTTCTTCAGAGTTTTTAGGGATAAATGTTGGAGCATATAGTTCTCCTTTTGTTATCGATATCGATAATGATGGAGATTTGAATTTGTTTTTGGGGCAGGATTTAGGTGGAATTAGTCATTTGGAACATGACTCGTCAAGTAATTTGTCGACCTCCACTATGTATGTGCCCTCAACTCCTAAATTATACCCCAACCCATGTATGAATGTTCTTCATCTCCTGATTGATTCTGACTTACCAGAAGGTTCTTTAGCCTATGTTTTAAACTATGAAGGAAGAGTTGTGCACAAGATGAATGTTTTCACTGGAGATAATTTAATACCAGTTGAGAAATTTCAAAATGGAGTTTATCTAATAAAAATAGATGGGACTTTAAAACCTTTGAGGTTTATAAAGAAATAATTTAAGACTTTGTGAAAGTTTTCTTTTCACGAATTCTAGCAGCTTTACCAGTTCTTTCTCTAAAGTAGAAAATTCTAGCACGACGAACAGATCCTTTTTTAATGATTTTTATTTCATCAAGAAAAGGAGAAAAAATCGGAAAAATACGCTCTACTCCAATATTTCCAGACATCTTTCTGATAGTAAATGTTTCTGTATTTCCGGATCCTCTTCTTTGTATAACGACACCTTGAAATTGCTGCGTTCTTTCTTTGTTTCCTTCTTTAATTTTATAGGATACTGAAATAGTGTCACCAACTGAAAAATCAGCCAAGTTAGGCTTTTCAACTATCTCATTTATTATTTCTTTTACTGGATTCATCTCGTAGGTTTTTAAATCAATTCCTCAAATTGGGGTGCAATATTACGAATAAAAAGTTATTTCAACGATATTTATTCTTTTTTTTTCTTTGGCGCGACATAAACTTTAAATCTTAAATAATGCCTTTTTTTCTTTGTGTTGGCAAATAAATTGATTTTTCTGTCTTGATAATAATATTTCCCATTAGTGTCAAATCGAACTTCAACAAAATCAAAATCACCAGGATCAATAGCATTTACAGGCAATGTAACTTGAGTACAAGAACATTCTGTTTGATACGATGAAATTATTAATGGCTCGGTTCCGGTATTAAAAACCCGGTACCTGTATTTTAATTGTTCCCCTTCTTGGGTTTTGGGAAAAGAAATGGTTTTTTTCTTAACAAAAAATTCCGCCTTTTGAGAATAACAAAAGGCGGAAATAAGAATGCTAATAAAAGCTAATTGTAGATTCATTTAGTTGTTTGCTGGGCCGACATTGTTTGCTGGAACACCACTTTTAGGTTTCTGTCCAACTTCTCCTTTTATTCTGATAACTTTTGTTGGTTCGTTAACAGCATTCGAGAAAATGGTAACACTTTTATTAATTTTACCAGGTCTTTTTGTGTCATATTTTACTTTTATTTCACTTGTTTCACCTGGAGCGATAGGAGTTTTAGGCCATACAGGAACTGTGCAACCGCAAGAACCTTTCGCATTTGAAATAATTAAAGCTTCAGATCCAGTATTTTTAAATTCAAACACACAACTTCCATCTGCACCGTTTTTTATTTTACCATAATCATGGATTTCTTTGTTGAATTCAATTTTTGCACCTTTTACGATTTCTTGTGCGATCAATTCGTTTGTTGCTAATGTTCCAGCTAGTACTAAAGCTAGGGTTAAGAATATTTTTTTCATGGTTTTCTATTTTAAATAATTTATATTGGTAAATGTATAACAAGAATGTTACCAATTTTTCAAATTAACAATACTTTAACATCTTTCTGTAAATTGTTCTAGAGGTAATAATTATCATCTTTTTTTATTATTTGGAAAATTCATTTTATAGTTAACATCAGTTACTCCTTTCGAAATATTCGAAAGTTTTTTTTGAAGCATTTTTCGTTTAAGGACAGATAAATGGTCTGTGAAAAGGATTCCTTCAAGATGATCGTATTCATGTTGTATAATCCTTGCGGAGTATCCGTCGTAATTTTCTTCCACAAATTCCCATTTCTCATTGTAATAACTTATACAAATGTGTTCTTTTCTGTAGACATCTTCTCTAACATTTGGAATTGATAAACATCCCTCTGCAAAAGCCCATTCCTCTCCTTCTTCTTGCTCAATTATTGGATTAATAAACACTTTTTTAAGCTTCTCCATACCGATTGCTTTTGGGTCATTTGCTCCTTCATCTTCTGCGAAAGGACTTCCATCCACAATAAATAATCGAATCGAAATTCCAATTTGGGGCGCAGCCAAACCAACTCCTTTTGCATTGTACATGGTTTTAAACATGTTTTTAATAAGCTCTTTTAGTTTAGGGTAGTTTTCGTCAATTTCTTGAGCCTCTTTTTTGAGTATCGGATTCCCATAAGCAACAATCGGTAATATCATTGCGCAAAATTAATCTAAATAATTGTTTCACAGATGCTGTTTTATTTCCCCATGTTTCTAATTTAGAATTATTCTAAATTAATAAGTTGTTGTATTTTAACTTAATCAAATCTTCTTTTAAGGTTGATTTTCTATAAATTTGCTCATTGTTTTTATGAGTAAAAATTAAGATTAAGAGATGTCTAAAACTATTAACACTCGAAAAGGTCTGGATATCAGGATGTTAGGAGAGGCTAACAAGGTGATTTCAGATTTGCAACTTAGCTCAACAGTTTCTGTTAGTCCTATAGATTTTCATGGTTTGACACCAAAATTAAATGTTAAAGAGGGGCAGTCTATCAAATCAGGTGAGATTTTATTTTGTGATAAGTATAATGATTCTATAAAATTTGTTAGTCCTGCAAGTGGTAAAGTTCTCTCCATTGTTAGAGGAGAAAAGAGACGTATTTTAGAGGTGATTATTCAAACGGACCAAGAACAGGTTTTTCCTCCAAATGAAACCTTTGATGTAGAGAATATAAATGGAGAGCAAGTTAAAGAGACTATGCTCAAAAGCGGCTTATGGCCTTTTGTTAAACAAAGACCCTTGGATATTATCGCTAATCCTGAAAATAAACCTAAGTCTATATTTATTTCTGCTTTTGACAGTTCACCATTAGCTCCTGATTTTGATTTTAGCATGCAAGGACAAAACGAAGACTTTCAAACAGGAATTCACGTTTTATCAAAATTAACAGAAGGTAAGGTGAATTTAACTTTAAGTTCAAGCACACCATCGACTTCTTTTTTTAACAATATCAAAGGAGTTGAAATTCATAAAATTAAAGGGAAACATCCTGCTGGAAATGTGGGCACTCAAATTCATCATATAGATCCTATTAATAAAGGAGATTTTATTTGGACTGTTAACGCCCAAGATGTTGCAATTATAGGAAGGTATTTTTTGAAAGGAACATACGAACCTAAAAAAGTAATTGCTTTGACTGGCTCAGAAGTTAAAAGCCCAAGATATTATCGTTTGAATATGTGTTCCAACCTTTCTGAGATGCTCGAGGGGAATGTTGAAAACGAAAATTCACGTATAATAAGTGGAAACGCATTAACAGGAGACCAAAAGAAAATCAATTCTTATTTAGGGTTTTATCATAATCAAATAACTGTTTTACCAGAAGGAAACAACTACAAGTTTTTCCTTACAAAAGGTTGGTTTGGACCTGGATTTAATGCATTTTCAAATTCCCGCTTATATCCTACTTTTTTAAGACCAAATAAAAAATATCGTTTGGATACCAATACAAATGGAGAAGAAAGAGCTTTTGTTGTTACAGGAGAGCTAGAGCGTGTATTTCCTTTTGATATACTTCCTATGCACCTTGTTAAGGCAGCAATTACAAAAGATATTGATGGAATGGAAAACTTAGGTATTTATGAAGTTGCTCCAGAGGATTTTGCTTTATGTGAATTTGTCTGTACAACTAAAATTAATATTCAAGAAAAAATCAGAGAAGGATTAGATCTGATAGGAAAAGAATGTATGTAAAACAAAATCATTAACAAGTGAAGTTTTTAGAAAAAATATTACATAAAAACGAGTCTAAGTTTGAAAAAGGTGGAAAACTTGAAAAATTTTACTCCTTCTATGAAACGATTGCAACGTTTGCGTTTACGCCAAGACTAACCACAAAGAAAGGAGCTCATATTCGTGACGCGGTGGACTTAAAAAGAACCATGATGATGGTTATTTTGGCTATGGTCCCATGCCTTTTATTTGGTATTTATAATACAGGTCATTGGGCTGAAGTCGCAGCAACCGGCGATAGAGCATTAGACTATTGGTCAAATTGCGGGTCTAAATTTTTAACAGGTCTCGCTGTAGTACTTCCAATAATTGTGGTTTCATATGGTGTGGGATTGGCTATAGAATTTATTTTTGCGATGAAGAATCGCCATGGTCTTCATGAAGGCTTTTTGGTTTCTGGAATGTTAATTCCTTTAATAATGCCAGCAGATGTTCCTCTTTGGATGGTTGGTGTTGCGACAGCATTTGCTGTTTTAATAGGTAAGGAAATATTTGGTGGCACAGGAATGAATGTGGTGAATATTGCATTAACGGCAAGGGCTTTTCTCTTTTTTGCATATCCAACTTCCATGTCAGGAGATAAGGTTTGGTTGTCTGGGAATGAAGTAGATGGTGTTTCTGGAGCAACAGCTTTAGGTGATTTAGCTTCTTTTATGTCTGATAAACCTGTGTTTGAAAACTTAGCAGCATATAAGGCAGAATACGGTTTTTGTGAATCTTTTTATGGGATGATTCCCGGTTCTATTGGAGAAACATCTACGTTAGCATGTTTAATAGGCGCACTTATTTTAATTTTAACTGGAGTTGCGTCCTTAAGAATTATCGCTACTTTTTTTGCTGGAGGATTTGTAATGGGATATTTATTAAATCTAACAGGAGGAAATCCATACCTTGATTTGCCGGCTTGTTATCATTTGGTAATTGGTGGATTTGCTTTTGGTGCAGTTTTTATGGCTACAGACCCAGTTACTGCATCACAAACCGCAACAGGGAAATTAATATACGGTTTTTTTGGAGGTGTAATCGCGGTGTTAATCAGAGTTTTAAACCCAGCATATCCTGAAGGAGTAATGTTGGCTATATTGTTTATGAATGTGATGGCTCCAATAATTGATCATTATGTTGTTCAGGCAAATATAAATAGAAGATTAAAACGATTAAAAACCACATAGTTATGGCAATTAATAAAGAAGGTAATGCATTTACATTTGGCTTTGCAATAGTGATGGTAGCTATTGTTGGGACTATCTTAGCTTCATTGGCAATGGGTTTAAAACCTCAAAAAAAGAAAAATGAAGAAGTGAAAAAGAAGATGGAGATTTTGTCGGCTTTTTTAGATTTGGAAAAAGAAGGTATCACAAGAACAAATGCCGAAGAGTCTTTTAAAAAGTATGTGAATTTAAAGGATGCTATAGTTCTAGATCCTAGTGGAAAAATTAAAAAAGGAATCAAAGCATTTGATGTCGATATTAAAAAGGAATATAGAGACAAAAACTTAGATCCAAAAGATAAAAATTACCCACTGTTTATTGGAAAAAACAAAAAAAAGGAAACAGTATATATTATACCGCTTATTGGAAAAGGCTTATGGGGGCCAATTTGGGGTAATATTTGTGTTGGACCTGATATGCAAACAATTATTGGAGCTTCTTTTGGCCATAAAACAGAAACTCCTGGTTTGGGTGCAGAAATTTCGCAAGAATTTTTTGTAAAAGGATGGAGGAATGAAAAAATATCTGATGCTGACTTTGATTTTAGCAAGTTTGAAATTGTGAAAGATGGTTCGGGTTCAAAAATGGAGACTAAAGTGGATGGAATTACAGGAGGTACAATTACTTCCAAAGGAGTAGAAGAAATGGCAAACAGATGTTTGAAAGTATATGTTAAATATTTTAAATCATTAAGAAATGAGTAAAGAGCCAAAAGAACCATTGTTTTCAAAAAAGAATAAAAAATTAGTAACTGAACCTTTGGCAGATAATAATCCAATTACCGTTCAGGTTTTGGGTATTTGTTCAGCTCTAGCGATTACTGTTCAGGTAAATCAGGCAATTGTAATGAGTCTTTCTGTTTTATTTGTGATGATGGTTGGAAATGTTGTAATCTCCTTATTAAGGAATTTAATTCCATCTAGAATTAGAATCATTGTTCAACTTGTTGTAGTTGCAGCACTTGTGATTGTTGTTAATGAAGTATTAGCTGCATATATGCCAGATATTTCTGAGAAGCTATCTGTTTTTGTAGGACTGATTATAACCAACTGTATTATCATGGGGAGGTTTGAAGCATTTGCAATGGCAAATAAACCATGGCCATCTTTAATAGATGGTTTTGGAAATGCGATGGGGTATGCAATATTATTAATCATAGTTTCTGTTTTTAGAGAGTTATTCGGATCTGGCACTCTAATGGGCTTTCAGATTTTTGGGGACTATATAGCTGGAGATGGATTGTATCAATATGGTTATGCTAATAATAACCTAATGATATTGCCTCCAATGGCACTTATTATTGTAGGGGTAATAATTTGGGTTCAACGTGCAAAAAACCCAGCATTAATTGAAGAACATTAATAAAAAATAAATTATGGAAAGCACTCTTGATATTTTTGTTAAGGCAATTTTTTCAGAAAATATGATTTTCGCATATTTTCTTGGAATGTGTTCTTACCTAGCGGTTTCTAAAACAGTTAAAACGGCTGTTGGTCTAGGTGCGGCAGTTATTTTTGTATTGGTAGTCACTGTGCCTGTTAATTATTTACTAGAAAACTATCTTTTAAAAGAAGGAGCTCTTGCTTGGTTAGGAGATGAGTATAAAGAAATAGACTTAAGTTTTTTGTCTTTTATTATGTTTATTGCGGTTGTTGCATCTATTGTTCAATTAGTTGAAATGCTTGTGGAGAAATTTGCACCTGCTCTCTATGGTGCACTAGGGATATTCCTGCCTTTGATAGCGGTGAATTGCTCTATATTAGGAGGCGCTTTATTTATGCAAGAGCGACAATACTCAACGATATTAGATGCAACTGCATTTTCACTAGGTTCAGGTATAGGATGGTTTATAGCTATTGTTGCTATTGCGGCAATTAGAGAAAAAATTCGTTATTCAAAAGTTCCTCCACCCTTAAGAGGTTTAGGGATTACATTTATTATAACCGGCTTAATGGGGATGGCATTCATGAGTTTTATGGGGATAAAATATGGCAAAGAAGAACCAAAATCTGATAGTGCAAAAATTGAAAAAACAAACAAAAAATAGAATTTAGTTATGTTGACACAAACAATTATTATTACGGTTGTAGCGTTTCTATTGGTAATATTAACATTAACTTCCTTGTTGCTATTTGTAAAAGCAAAGATATCTCCAAAAGGAAAAATATCTATAGATATAAATAATGGAGAAAAGGTATTAGAAGTAGATGGAGGTAGTACGCTTTTAAGTACACTTGGAACAGCGGGCATATTTTTACCTTCAGCTTGTGGAGGAGGAGGGACTTGTGTTCAATGTACATGTCAAGTCTTAGAAGGCGGAGGTGAAATACTTCCTACAGAAGTTCCACATTTTTCAAGAAAAGAAGTTGCTAATAAATGGCGTTTAGGGTGTCAAGTAAAGGTGAAAGAAAACATGAAAATTCATGTAGAGGAGGAAGTGCTTGGAATTAAAGAATGGGAGGCGAAAGTTGTTTCTAATTACAATGTTGCTACTTATATTAAAGAATTTATAGTTGAAATACCTGAGGATATGGATTATAAAGCAGGAGGATATATCCAGATCAAAATACCGAAAGGAATAGTTAAATTTTCAGATATGGATGTTAAGGCGCACCCTTTGGATCATCCAGGAGAGCCTGATAAATTTGAAAAAGAATGGGCTGAAGGTAAATTTGCTATTAGACACTTGGAAATGAAAAATGACGAAGAAGTTGTTAGAGCATATTCCATGGCATCTTATCCTGCTGAAGGACGAAGAGTAATGTTAAACGTTCGTGTAGCCGCTCCTCCTTTTGATCCAAAAACAGGAACATGGATGAATGTAAATCCAGGAATTGCATCAAGTTATATTTTCAACTTGAAAGAAGGAGATGCAGCTATAATTTCGGGTCCTTATGGAGAGTTTTTTATAAATGATTCTGATGCAGAAATGCTTTATATTGGAGGTGGAGCAGGGATGGCTCCGATGAGATCTCATTTGTATGAGTTGTTTAAAACAATTAAAACGGGTAGAAAAGTCACTTATTGGTATGGTGGACGATCAAGAGCTGAGTTGTTTTACATTCATTATTTCAGAGATTTAGAAAAAGAATTTCCGAATTTCAAATTTTATCTTGTGCTTTCCAATGCATTGCCCGAAGATAATTGGAAAGAGAAAAAAGATGTTAATGATGTTGATGGAGATGGTTTTGTTGGCTTTGTTCATAATGCCGTGATTGATCAGTACCTTACTAAACATGAAGCACCTGAAGATATCGAGTTTTATTTCTGTGGACCTCCTATGATGAATAATGCAGTTGTTAAAATGTGTGATGATTGGGGGGTTCCTCCTGAAAATGTTCGTTTTGATGATTTCGGTGGTTAGTTCTTCTTAAACCCTTATAAACTCTCATTTTTTTATGGGAGTTTTTTTTTGTTTTTATCAAAAACAGGAATTTATCCACAATTAGTTGTCAAAAAAAATCATTTTTTTTTACTCAAAAATTGTTCATCTAAATTTATCGACTATCTTTGCACCCCTCAAAGTGTATTAATAGAGGAAAAAAAAGATATTAAATTTTATATATGCCAACGATTCAACAACTGGTCCGAAAAGGAAGAACAGCGATTGTAAAGAAGAGTAAATCTGCTGCTCTAGACTCATGCCCACAAAGAAAGGGTGTGTGTGTTCGTGTTTATACAACCACCCCTAAAAAACCTAATTCAGCAATGCGTAAAGTTGCTCGTGTTAGATTGACAAATGGAAAAGAGGTCAATGCTTATATTGGCGGAGAAGGACATAACTTACAGGAACACTCTTTGGTTCTTGTTCGAGGAGGAAGAGTTAAGGATTTGCCAGGAGTTCGTTATCATATAGTAAGAGGGGCTGAAGATACGGCTGGTGTTCAGGGGAGAACTCAAAGAAGATCAAAGTACGGAGCTAAAATGCCTAAAAAATAATTTGACATGAGAAGAAGAAAAGCAAAAGAAATTAAAATATTACCAGACCCAAAATTTAACGATGTTGTGGTTACAAAATTTGTTAACAATCTAATGTTGGATGGTAAAAAAAGCTTGGCATTTAAAATTTTCTATGATGCGATTGATATGGTCAATGATAAAGTAGAGGATCAAGATGGTTTAGATGTTTGGAGAAAAGCAATTGAAAATATCACCCCATCTGTAGAGGTCCGAAGCCGAAGAATAGGAGGGGCTACTTTTCAAATTCCTACACCAGTTAGAGATGGTAGAAAAGCATCACTAGCCATGAAATGGTTAATTGGTTATGCTAGAAAAAGAAATGAAAAAACAATGGCTCAAAAATTAGCATCAGAAGTTATCGCTGCTGCTAAAGAAGAAGGAGCTGCCTACAAAAAGAAAGAAGATGTTCTTCGAATGGCAGAGGCAAATAAAGCATTTTCACATTTTAGATTTTAAATAATGGCAAGAGATCTTAAATACACTAGAAATATTGGAATTGCAGCGCATATAGATGCTGGTAAAACAACTACAACTGAGCGGATTTTATATTATGGTGGAGTAAGTCATAAAATTGGAGAGGTGCATGATGGTGCGGCGACGATGGATTGGATGGAACAGGAGCAAGAAAGAGGTATTACTATTACTTCTGCAGCAACTACATTAAATTGGCATTATCGTGATCAGGATTACCATGTAAATATTATAGATACACCGGGACACGTTGATTTTACAGTTGAGGTGAATAGATCATTAAGAGTTTTAGATGGTTTGGTTTTTCTTTTTAGTGCTGTTGATGGTGTTGAGCCTCAGTCTGAGACTAACTGGAGATTGGCAAACAATTACAATGTCCCAAGAATAGGTTTTGTAAATAAAATGGACCGACAGGGTGCAGATTTTTTAAATGTTTGTGCTCAGGTTAAAGAGATGCTTGGTAGTCATGCTTTACCACTTCAAATAAACATTGGTGCAGAAGATGATTTTAAAGGAGTTGTAGATCTTATAAATTTCAAAGGAATTGTTTGGAATGAAGAGGATATGGGAATGACTTTTAAGGAGATTGAGATACCTGAGGATGTTATAGATGAAGCGAGAGAATTAAGGGGGCAATTACTAGAAGCTGTTGCAGAATTTGACGACACTCTACTAGAAAAATATTTTGAAGACGAAAACTCTTTAACAGAAAGAGAGATTTTAGATGCTCTTAGAGAAGCAACGATTGCTGGAAAAGTTGTTCCAATGATGTGTGGATCTGCATTTAAAAATAAAGGTGTTCAGGCGATGTTGGATATGGTAATGGAAATTTTACCATCTCCACTAGATATAGATGGCATTGTTGGCACAAATCCTAAAAATGATGAGGAGATAGTTAGACAGCCATCTTATGATGAGCCGTTTTCTGCTTTGGCATTTAAAATTGCGACAGACCCTTATGTTGGTAGGTTGTGTTTTGTTCGTGCATATTCTGGAAAATTAAATGCAGGTTCTTATGTGTATAATACTAGATCAGATAATAAGGAACGAATTTCACGTATTTTTCAAATGCATGCCAATAAGCAAAATCAAATTCCCGTTTTAGGGGCTGGTGATATAGGAGCAGTTGTTGGGTTTAAAGATATTAAAACCGGAGATACTTTGTGTGAAATGGGGAAACCTATTGTTCTTGAATCAATGGTATTTCCAGATCCGGTTATCGGGATTGCAATTGAGCCAAAAACTCAAGCTGATATGGATAGATTGTCTATAGGATTAAATAAATTATCGGAAGAGGATCCTACTTTTAAAGTTAAAACTGATGAGGAAAGTGGACAAACAATTATTAGTGGAATGGGTGAATTGCACCTAGATATTATTGTTGATAGACTTAAAAGAGAATTTAAGGTTGAAGTTAATCAAGGTGCACCTCAGGTGACTTACCGTGAATCTATTACTTCAGGTATACAGCATAGAGAGGTTTATAAGAAACAAAGTGGTGGTCGTGGTAAATTTGCGGATGTATTAGTGAAAATAGAGCCTCAAGATGACAAAGAAAAAACAGGATTAGAGTTTGTTAATAGCATTAAAGGAGGAAATATACCGCGAGAATTTATTCCTTCAGTAGAGAAAGGATTTAAAGAATCCATGAAGAATGGTGTTCTTGCTGGGTTCCCTGTGGAATCAATGAAAGTGCAATTAATTGATGGTTCTTTCCATGCGGTTGATTCCGATTCACTTTCTTTTGAATTATGTGCTAAAATGGCATATAGAGCTGCATTAAAAGATTGTTCTCCAAAATTATTAGAACCGATAATGAAGTTAGAGGTTTTGACTCCCGAAGCAAATATGGGTGATGTTGTTGCCGATTTAAATAGAAGAAGAGGGATGATGCAGGGAATGGATGATAGAGCAGGTTCTAAAGTTTTGAAAGCAGAAGTTCCATTGTCTGAAATGTTTGGTTATGTTACACAGCTTAGAACAATTACTTCTGGTCGTGCGACATCAAACATGGAGTTTTCTCATTATGCTGAAGCTCCAAAAAATGTTTCAGAAGAAGTTATTGCAAATGTTAAAGGTAAAGTTACCGCTTAATTTATATTAGATGAGTCAGAAAATAAGAATAAAGTTAAAGTCGTACGATCACAATTTGGTTGATAAGTCGGCTGAGAAAATTGTTAAAACTGTTAAAACAACGGGTGCTATTGTTAGTGGACCAATTCCATTGCCAACAAACAAGAAAATTTTTACAGTTTTAAAATCACCTCACGTTAATAAAAAAGCACGTGAGCAGTTTGAATTAAATTCATACAAACGCCTTTTGGATATATACAGTTCCTCTTCAAAAACAGTTGATGCTTTGATGAAGTTAGAATTGCCAAGTGGTGTGGATGTAGAAATAAAAGTATAAATAAATAAATACGTAGAAAATGCCAGGAATAATAGGTAAAAAAATCGGTATGACTAGTATCTACAGTGTCGAGGGTAAGGCATTACCATGCACAATTATAGAAGCTGGTCCTTGTGTTGTAACACAAGTGAAAACGATTGAGAAAGACGGTTATAAATCAACGCAGTTAGCGTACGGTGATCGCAAAGAAAAAAATACCCCAAATGCTTTGAAGGGGCATTTTGCAAAAGCAAAGACAACTCCCAAAAGTAAATTGGTGGAATTTGATGGTTTTGAGGATTTGAATCTTGGAGATGAGGTAAATGTAGATGTTTTTGAAGAGGGGCAATTTGTTGATGTTGTTGGAACTTCAAAGGGAAAAGGATTTCAAGGGGTTGTAAAAAGACATGGTTTTGCTGGAGTTGGTCAAGCAACACATGGTCAACACAACAGGCTAAGAGCCCCAGGTTCTATTGGTGCTTGTTCTACACCGTCAAGAGTTTTCAAAGGAATGCGCATGGCTGGTCAGATGGGTAACAAGAGAAGTTATCAAGAAAACCTTAAGGTTTTAAAAGTAATAACCGAAAAAAACATTTTGATTATAAAAGGTTCTGTACCTGGATCAAAAGGTTCAACATTAATCATTAAGAAGTAATGGAAGCAAAAGTTTATAATACACAAGGCAAAGTTACCTCAAAGAAAGTAACATTAGCAGATTCCGTATATGGTGTCGAGCCAAATGATCATGCAATTTATCTAGATGTGAAACAACACCTTGCTAATAAAAGACAAGGAACGCATAAGGCAAAGGAAAGAAGTGAAATTGCGGGATCAACGAAAAAAATTAAAAAACAAAAAGGAACTGGTGGAGCTCGTGTTGGTAATGCAAAATCTGGAACAAGAGTTGGTGGAGGAAGAATATTCGGCCCAAGACCAAGAAATTATCAGTTCAAGGTAAATGTTAAGGTTAAAAGATTAGCTAGAAAATCTGCTTTTTCATACAAAGCAAAAGCAAAAGACATTGTGGTTCTTGAAGATCTTAACTATGAAACACCTAACACGAAAGGATTTATAACCTTGGTTTCATCTTTAAAACTTGAAAATGATAAGATTCTTCTTGTTTTAGGAAATCAGAATGATCAGGTATACATGTCTGCAAGAAACCTTAAAAAGGTAAAAGTTGTTACAGCAGACTCTTTAAATACATTTGATCTTTTAAATGCTCAAAAGGTTTTACTTGCAGAAAGCTCTTTGGAGAAAATTGAAAACATTTTGAATTAATTATTGAAGAGATGAAAGTATTAGTTAAAAAAGCGATTATTACTGAAAAAGCAACTTCATTAAGTGAGCTTTGTAACAGTTATACATTTGAGGTTGAAAGAACAGCAAATAAGTTAGCGATTAAAAACACGATAGAAAAAATGTATGATGTTAAAGTTACAAGCGTCAGGACATTGAATTATGGTGGAGGAAAATCTAGTGTAAAATACACAAACAAAGGAATTGTCGAGCAAAAGAGTAAGAAATGGAAAAAAGCCATTGTAACTGTTGCCGAAGGTCAAATGATTGATTTATACTCAAATTATTAGAAAAATGGGACTTAAGAAATTTAAACCAATAACTCCAGGTCAAAGACATAAAGTTTTAACTGATTTCGTTGAAATCACCTCGTCTACACCTGAAAAGAGTTTATTGAAAGGAAAAACGAAATCTGGCGGTAGAAATAACAGCGGTCGAATGACGATGAGATATATCGGTGGTGGACATAAAAAACGACTTAGAGTTGTTGACTTTAAGAGAAATAAGTTTGAAGTTCCAGCAACGGTGAAATCTATTGAATATGATCCAAATCGTACATCAAATATTGCATTATTGTTTTATGCTGATGGAGAAAAGAGATATATATTAGCTCCAAACGGATTAAAGGTTGGAGACGTTGTTGTTTCAGGTAAAAATGCAACTCCAAATGTTGGGAATGCGATGTATCTTAGTGATATTCCTCTAGGGACGGTTATTCATAATGTTGAGATGCGTCCAGGTAAAGGAGGGGCAATTGCTAGAGGAGCTGGAACATATGCGCAGTTAAGTGCACGTGATGGAAAGTATGCAATTATTAAATTGCCTTCAGGAGAAACAAGAATGATTTTGATAACATGTTTAGCAACTATTGGAACGGTTTCTAATTCAGAGCATAACTTAATGGTTTCTGGAAAAGCAGGCCGCTCAAGATGGTTAGGAAGAAGACCTAGAACTAGAGGTGTTGTTATGAATCCAGTTGATCACCCAATGGGAGGTGGTGAAGGAAAGAATTCCGGAGGACACCCAAGATCAAGAAATGGAATTCCTGCAAAAGGGTTTAAAACAAGATCTGCAAAAAAGCATTCGAATAAATTCATTATAGAAAAAAGAAAATAATTAGAAAGATATGAGTCGTTCGTTAAAAAAACCACCATTTGTACATTACAAACTCATGAAAAGAGTTGATGATGCTCAAGCATCACAAAGTAGAAGTGTTATTAAAACTTGGTCAAGAGCATCAACTATTACTCCTGAGTTTGTTGGATTAACATTTGCAGTACATAATGGGAATAAATTTATACCAGTATTTGTTACTGAGAATATGGTTGGCCATAAACTAGGGGAATTTGCTCCGACTAGAAACTTTAGAGGTCATGCAGGAAATAAAAAAGATAAGAAAAGATAGAAATTATAATCATGGGTGCTAGAAAACGTTTAAAGGCTGAAAAGATTAAAGAAGAGAAATCAAGAATGGCATTTGCCAAGCTTAATAATTCTCCGATTGCTCCTCGTAAAATGCGATTGGTGGCTGATCTTATTCGCGGTGAAGAAGTAAATAAAGCATTAAATATACTTCAACATAATTCAAAAGATGCGGCAATTAGTTTAGAAAAACTATTGCGCTCTGCTTTGTCAAATTGGGAACAAAAAAATGAAGACAAAAGCATGGAAGAAGAAAATTTAGTTGTTAGTTCAATTCAAGTGGATAGTGGAAGAATGTTAAAAAGAATTCAACCTGCTCCTCAAGGAAGAGCGCATAGAATAAGAAAGAGATCTAATCACGTAACCATTGTTATAGACAGTGCAATTTAAGAATTAAAGAAATGGGACAAAAAACAAATCCAATAGGAAATAGATTAGGTTATATCAAAGGATGGGAGTCTAATTGGTATGGTGGTAAAGATTATAAAGATCGTATTGTAGAAGACCATAAGATCAGGACTTATCTTTATGCTCGTCTTACAAAAGCAAGTCTTTCGAGAATTATAATTGAGAGAACATTAAAACTTGTTACTGTAACAATCAATACAGCAAGACCTGGAGTGATTATCGGAAAAGGTGGTCAGGAAGTAGATAAGCTAAAAGAAGAATTGAAAAAACTGACTAGCAAGGAAATCCAGATCAATATATTTGAAATTAAAAGACCTGAATTAGATGCATTTCTTGTTGCAGCTGGTGTTGCACGTCAATTAGAAGCACGTATTTCATTTAGAAGAGCGATAAAAATGTCGATTGCTTCAACGATGAGAATGGGAGCAGAAGGAGTTAAAATTAAAATTTCTGGTCGACTAAATGGTGCAGAGATGGCGCGTTCTGAAATGTATAAGGAAGGTAGAACTCCACTTCATACATTTCGAGCGGATATTGATTATGCTATTGCAGAAGCACACACTACATATGGACGTTTAGGAATTAAAGTTTGGATTTGTAAAGGGGAGGTTTATGGCCGACGTGATTTATCTCCAAATGTTGGAATGAATTCAGGAGGTCCTGGTGGAAGAAGATCAGGAGGTCAAAGAAGAAAAAAGAATTAATAAAGTAGAAATTTAGAAATTATGTTACAACCAAAGCGTACAAAATTTAGAAAAGCACAAAAAGGAAGATCTAGAGGTGTTGCACATCGTGGATCAACAGTTGCTTTTGGTTCATTTGGGTTAAAAACATTAGAACCAGGTTGGATTACTTCTCGTCAAATTGAAGCTTCACGTATTGCTGTAACAAGATACATGAAACGTGAGGGAAAAGTGTGGATTCGTATTTTTCCAGACAAACCTGTGACAGCAAAACCTGCAGAGGTAAGAATGGGTAAGGGAAAAGGAGCTCCAAGTCATTGGGTAGCAGTTGTTAGTCCTGGTCGTATTTTGTTTGAAGCAGATGGTGTTTCTTATGAAGTAGCTAAAGAAGCTTTAAGATTAGCTGCTCAAAAGTTGCCGGTTAAATGCAAATTTGTTGTGAGAAATGATTATGTAGTACCAGCATAACAATTAATAGAGTTAATAAAAGAGATTATGAAACAGCAAGAAATAGAAAAAATGTCTGATGCAGACCTTCAAAATAAGGTTACAGATTTACAAACTCAGCTTTCTAATTTAAAGTTCAATCACAAGATTTCTCCTGTAGAAAACCCTTTGAGAATTAGAATAATGAGAAAGAGTGTTGCTAGGTTAATAACAGAATTGTCTAAACGTTCTTAATCGAAAGAATTTAGAAAAAGATTATGGAAAAGAGAAATTTAAGAAAGGAAAGAATAGGTGTGGTTACAAGCGATAAAATGACAAAGTCGATTGTTGTTTCTGTTGAAAGAAAGGTAAAGCACCCTAAATATGGGAAATTTGTCAAAAAAACATCCAAGTTTGTTGCTCATGATGAAAAAGATGACTGTAATATAGGTGATACTGTTCGTATTATGGAGACACGTCCTTTAAGCAAGAGGAAAAACTGGAGATTGGTTGAAGTATTAGAAAGAGCAAAATAAATAATTGAACGATGATACAAACAGAATCAAGATTAGCTGTTGCAGATAATTCAGGAGCGAAAGAAGTTCTTTGCATTCGTGTTCTTGGAGGAACAAAAAGACGTTATGCATCTGTTGGAGACAAGATAGTTGTAACTGTTAAAAGTGCAATGCCTTCAGGCGGTGTTAAAAAAGGAATTGTTGCAAGAGCAGTTGTTGTTAGAACAAAGAAAGAAGTACGTAGAGCAGATGGATCTTATATTAGATTTGATGATAACGCATGTGTTTTATTAAATCAAGGTGGAGAAATGAGAGGGACAAGAATTTTTGGCCCTGTTGCAAGAGAATTGAGAGAGAATAATTTCATGAAAATAGTTTCATTAGCTCCAGAAGTGCTATAATAATAGAAAAAATGCAAAATAAATTACACATAAACGTTGGCGATACTGTTAGAGTTATTACAGGAGAGTCTAAAGGTCAAGAAGGAAAAATACTTGACATTGATCGTACAAATTTGCGTGCTGTTGTTGAAGGATTAAATATGGTTAAAAAACATATGAAACCTAGTGCTTCAAGTCCGCAAGGAGGAATTGTTGAAAAAGAAGCATCTCTTCATATCTCCAATTTAATGCTTGTCGTTAATGGAGAAACAACAAAAGTGGGACGCAAAAAAGATGATAACGGAAAAATAGTTCGTTTTTCAAAAAAAACGGGTGAAGTGATATAATATATTACATTATGGAATATACAGTAAGACTAAAAGAAAAATATAAAGCTGAGATAAAAAAAGATCTAACTGAAAAGTTTGGTTATTCCTCAGTGATGAGTGTGCCACAGTTAAAGAAAATTGTAATTAGCCAAGGAATTGGAGAAGCTGTTGCTGATAAGAAAATTATTGAAAGCGCTGTTGCTGACCTTTCTCTAATTGCTGGACAAAAAGCAATGACTACTTTTTCAAAAAAGGATGTTTCAAATTTCAAGCTTAGAAAAGGAATGCCTATTGGAACTAAAGTAACTCTTAGAGGAGATAAAATGTATGAGTTTTTAGATAGACTTTTATCTGTAGCTCTTCCACGAACACGTGACTTTAGAGGAGTAAATCCAAAAGGATTTGATGGTAGAGGAAACTACAATTTGGGGGTTAAAGAACATATAATTTTTCCAGAAATTGATATAGATAAAGTAAATAAAATTTTAGGAATGGATATAACATTTGTTACTTCAGCTAATTCAGATGAAGAGGCATTGGCGTTGTTAGATGCATTTGGATTTCCATTTAAAAAGAATTAAGACATGGCAAAAGAATCAATGAAAGCGCGTGAGCGTAAAAGAGAAAAGCTAGCTAAATCGTATGCTAAAAAGCGCGAAGAACTAACAAATATTATAAAGTCTACGGATCCATCTGATGAAATACAATCAGCTAAATGGGATGCAATGATGGCAATACAGAAACTTCCTGCAAACTCTTCAAAAGTTCGTCTCCATAACAGATGTGGATTAACTGGAAGACCAAGAGGATATATGAGGAATTTTGGAATTTCTCGTGTTACATTTCGTGAAATGGCTTTAGAGGGAAAAATCCCGGGAGTTAAAAAAGCAAGCTGGTAATATTTATTTTAAGAAATATAATTATAATAAGACATGAATACAGATCCAATCGCAGATTATTTAACTAGAATTAGAAATGCTAGTGCAGCTGGTTTAAAAGTTGTAGATATTCCTGCATCAAATCTTAAAAAATCAATGACTGAAATATTAATGGACCAAGGGTTTATTAGGAATTTCAAGTTTGAAGCTGATGATAAACAAGGAAATATCAAGATAGCATTAAAATATAATCCAACAAATAGAATGCCTGCAATTACTAAAATTGACAGGATTTCAACACCTGGATTAAGACAATATAAAGGAGCTGGAGAGCTACCACGTGTATTAAATGGATTGGGAATTGCAATTTTATCTACATCTAAAGGTGTAATTACCAACAAAGAAGCGAAAAAATTAAATGTAGGAGGAGAAGTTCTTTGTTACGTTTATTAAAAAAAAAAGAAATGTCAAGAATAGGAAATGCAATAATAACGATACCTGAGGGAGTTGAAGTGAATTTCAACAACAATATTGTATCAGTTAAAGGAACCAAAGGAGAATTGACTCAAGAAATAGATTCTTGTGTTAGTCTTCAAGTAAAAGATGGTCAAATTTCTTTTACAAGAGAAAATGATGCTCCTCATACTCGTGCTAAACATGGATTGTATAGATCTTTGGTTAATAACATGGTTATAGGAGTTACTAAAGGTTATAAAAAAGAGTTGGAAGTTGTAGGAGTTGGTTATCGAGCTGTTGCAAGAGGACAACAATTAGAATTGTCTTTGGGTTTTTCTCATAGTATCATTATTGAATTTCCTAAAGAAATCAAGATTACTACTGTTAGTAATAAAGGAAAGGCTCCAATAGTTACTCTTGAATCAATTGATAAACAGCTTGTAGGACAAGCTGCTGCAAAAGTTCGTTCATTGAGAAAGCCAGAACCTTATAAAGGAAAAGGAATTAAGTTCGTTGGAGAACAGTTAAGAAGAAAAGCTGGTAAGACAGCTGCAGCAAAATAATTATAAAAGTTATAGCAATGGGACTAACAAAAATTAATAGAAGATTAAAAATCAAACGACGTATCAGGAAAAAGATAAATGGTACCGGTGTTGTACCAAGATTATCTGTTTATAGAAGTAATAAACAAATTTATGCTCAGATTATTGATGATCTAAGTGGTAAAACACTTGCATCGGCTTGTTCTTCAACTGAAAAAGATTTTAAAGGAAATAAAATTGATCAAGCAACACAAGTCGGAGCTCAAATTGCAAAAAAAGCAAGTGAAGCAGGAGTTGACAATGTTGTTTTTGACAGAAATGGGTATTTGTATCATGGTCGTGTTAAGGCTTTGGCCGATTCAGCACGTGAAGCAGGTTTAAAATTTTAATTATGGGAGCACAAAAAACAAGAAGAGTAAAGTCAGCAGACATTGAACTTAAAGATAAGTTGGTATCTGTTAATCGTGTTACCAAGGTAACTAAAGGAGGAAGAACATTTAGTTTCTCAGCAATTGTTGTTGTTGGAGATGAAAATGGTGTTGTTGGTCATGGTCTTGGGAAAGCTAAAGAAGTTACTGAAGCAATAACTAAAGGCATTGATGACGCGAAGAAAAATTTAATTCGTGTGCCAATACATCGTGGTACAGTGCCACACCTTCAAAAGGGTAAATATGCAGGTGCAAATATTTTGTTAAAACCAGCTTCTGAAGGTACAGGTGTTATTGCAGGTGGTGCAATGCGTGCTGTTTTGGAAAGTGTTGGGGTACATAATGTGCTTGCGAAATCTCAAGGATCATCAAATCCTCATAATGTTGTTAAAGCAACAATGGATGCATTATCTCAGATGCGTGATGTTACTGATGTGGCTCAACAAAGAGGAGTTACAATAGAAAAAGTATTTAACGGATAAGTTTGAAAAAATGGAAAAAATTAAAATTAAACAAGTTCGAAGCATTATTAGAAGACCTTCAAATCAAAAGGCAACTGTCAAAGCTTTGGGTTTGAAAAAAATAAATCAAGTTGTAGAAAAAGAAGCAACTCCACAGATATTAGGAATGATTAAAAAGGTTAGTCATTTGGTAGAAGTTGTTACTGAATAAAATATTATTGAAATGAATTTAAATACGTTAAAACCTGCAGATGGATCTGTAAAAAAAGGAAAGCGAATTGGAAGAGGTCAAGGCTCAGGAAGAGGAGGAACTTCAACTCGTGGACATAAAGGAGCAAAATCTAGATCAGGGTATAAAACTAAAATTGGTTTTGAAGGTGGTCAAATGCCTCTTCAGAGAAGAGTTCCTAAGTTTGGATTTAAAAACATTAATCGTGTTTCTTACAAAGGTGTTAATCTTGGACTTATTCAGGAATTGGTAGAAAGAAAAAAACTGAAAGAAATCAACATAGAACTTCTTCAAGAAAATGGAGTTACTTCCAAAAATGATTTAGTTAAAATCCTTAATAAAGGAGAATTGAAAACAAAAATTAACATTACCGCACATAAATTTTCAGCATCTGCAAAAGCAGCTATTGAAGCTTTAGGAGGGGTATGTACCGAAATCTAATTATTTTTGCAGACTCTTAGATGAAAAGATTTATAGAAAGTTTAAAGAATATTTGGAAGGTAACAGAGCTTCGTAAAAGGATAATAGTCACATTAACCCTGATATTAATTTATCGTATAGGTTCTTTTATTATTATACCAGGAGTTAACTATACAGCCCTTCAACAAGCTCAGGCGGCTGGTGATCAAAACGCATTGGAAACTTTGCTTTCTCTTTTTTCTGGAGGTGGTTTCACAAATGCATCCATAATGGCTCTTGGGATAATGCCCTACATTAGTGCCTCTATTATTATGCAATTATTAGGAATGGCTGTTCCAGCTGTTCAAAAAATGCAGAATGAAGGTGAATCTGGAAGAAAACAAATTAATAATTATACAAGATTGTTAACTATTGCTATTTGTGCTCTTCAGGCTCCAAGCTATCTTCAGTTATATGTTCAATCTAAAGGTGCAATGCCAACCGATGCAAATACTTTTTGGTGGGTTCAAGCAATTCTTGTACTTGTTGCGGGAGCAATGTTTGCGGTATGGCTTGGTGAAAGAATAACTGATAAAGGAATTGGTAATGGTATATCTCTTCTTATTACTGTTGGTATCTTAGCTAGATTACCCGAATCATTTGTTGCAGAAGTTGCAATGAATGAATCTAATTTAATAAAAATAATTATAGAGGTGGTTGCTTTTATGGTTGTCTGTTTAGCTACTGTTCTTATTGTTCAAGGGGTGCGAAAAGTTCCTTTAAATACAGCCAAACGTGTTGTTGGAGCAAGAGGTGTGCAAGATAGTGGTGCAAGGAATTATTTACCTATAAAAGTTAACGCAGCTGGAGTGATGCCAATTATTTTTGCTCAAGCAATAATGACTATTCCAATCATGGCATTTTCTAGTCTTTCTCCTGGACAAGGAGGAGTAGTTCAAAATGCTTTGGGGGATATTTATGGTTTTTGGTACAATTTACTTTTGGCAGTCTTAATTATTGTGTTTACCTATTTCTATACGGCAATCATGATAAATCCAAGAAAAATTGCAGAGGATTTAAAACGAAGTGGTGGTTTCATTCCAGGTATTAGACCAGGAGATGAGACCTCTGAATATGTAGATAGTTTGGTTTCAAAAATCACATTTCCAGGATCATTGTTTTTAGCCTTGATCTCAATTATACCTGCTTTTGCTCATTTGGCTGGAGTTAATGATGCATTTGCAATGTTCTTTGGAGGAACCTCGCTATTAATTATGGTAGGTGTGGTATTAGATACATTACAACAAATTGAATCTTATTTATTAAACAGACATATGGACGGTTTAATGGAGGGAACAAAAATTAGGGGACGTCGAACACAAGGAGAATTATCAGGTTTTTAAATTATGGCAAAACAAGCATCGATAGAACAGGACGGAGTAATCGTTGAATCATTACCTAACGCTATGTTTAGAGTAGAGTTAGAAAATGGTCATGTTATAACTGCCCATATTTCGGGTAAAATGCGAATGTTCTATATTAAAATATTACCTGGTGATAGAGTAAAGTTAGAAATGTCACCTTATGATTTAACAAAAGGTAGAATTACGTTTAGGTATAAATAAATTGTTATGAAGACTAGAGCATCTGTAAAGAAAAGAAGCGCAGACTGTAAAATTGTAAAGCGCAAAGGAAGAGTTTATGTTATTAATAAAAAGAACCCAAAGCTAAAACAGCGTCAGGGATAAATTATAGAATATGGCACGTATTGGAGGAATAGATTTACCAAAAAATAAGAGAGGTGTAATAGGTTTAACCTACATTTTTGGTATTGGAAGGAGTACTTCTAAAAAAATATTAAATGATAATTCAATCGATGAAAACGTTAAAGTTCAAGATTGGAATGATGATCAGTTATCTGCGATTAGAAATGCAGTTAATGAAGTTAAAATTGAAGGACAACTTCGTTCAGAAATTCAATTGAACATTAAAAGATTAATGGATATCGGTTGTGTTAGAGGGATTCGTCATCGTTCTGGATTACCGTTAAGAGGTCAGAGAACTAAGAACAATTCAAGAACGAGAAAAGGAAAGAGAAAAACAGTAGCTAACAAGAAAAAAGTTACTAAATAATAATTATTAGTTATGGCAAAAACCAATCAAAAGAAGAAGAAAAATGTAAAAGTTGAAGCAATTGGAGAAGCACATATCCAGGCAACTTTTAACAACATAATTATTTCTTTAACAAATTCGTCTGGTCAGGTGATTTCATGGTCTTCCGCTGGAAAGATGGGCTTTAAAGGTTCAAAGAAAAACACACCTTATGCTGCACAATTAGCAGCAGAAGATGCAGCAAAAGAAGCACATGATTCTGGATTAAGAAGAGTTAGGGTTTATGTGAAAGGACCTGGAGCAGGAAGAGAATCAGCTATTAGATCTTTGCATAATAATGGTATAGAAGTTACTGAAATTGTGGATATTACTCCGCAACCACACAATGGTTGTAGGCCACCTAAAAGAAGAAGAGTATAATTGTATAACTGGGAGTATAACTAACGAAGGATAGCCTTAATTCATAGTTTCCCTAATTAAAATATATAGTATGGCAAGATATAGAGGTCCTAAAACAAAAATTGCACGACGATTTCGTGAGCCAATATTTGGCCCTGATAAATCTTTGGAGAGAAAAAACTATGGTCCAGGACAACATGGTCCTTCAAAGAGAAGAGGAAAGCAGTCTGAATATGCAGTACAGCTTGGTGAAAAACAAAAAGCTAAATATACCTATGGTATTTTAGAGCGCCAGTTTAGAAATTTATTTAGCAAAGCATCTAGAATGAAAGGAATTACTGGTGAAAATTTGCTTGTTTTATGTGAAAGCAGATTAGACAATACTGTTTTTCGTTTAGGAGTTTCTCCAACACGAAGAGGAGCTCGTCAACTTGTGACTCATAAGCATATTACTGTTAATGGAAACATTGTAAACATTCCTTCTTACTCATTGAAAGTAGGTGATATTATTGGTATTCGTGAAAAATCAAAATCACTTGAAGCTATATCAAATTCTTTGGCATTAAACACAAAGACTTTTGATTGGCTTGATTGGGATAGAGCTTCAATGTTAGGGACATTGCTATCTCTTCCTTCAAGAGAAATGATACCTGAAAATATCAAAGAGCAGTTAATAGTTGAATTATACTCAAAATAAAAATTTATTAAATAAAGACATGGCAATATTAGATTTTCAAAAACCGGATAAAGTAGTAATGGTACATTCAGATGACTATAGAGGACAATTTGAATTTAGACCATTAGAACCAGGTTATGGAATTACAGTTGGTAATTCCTTACGTAGAATTTTATTATCATCATTAGAAGGATTTTCAATTTCTTCTGTTAAAATTGAAGGAGTTGATCATGAGTTTTCTACCATCAAAGGTGTTGTAGAAGATGTAACTGAAATGATTTTGAATTTAAAACAAGTTAGATTTAAACAACAAATTGAAGGAACAGATTCTGAAACTGTTATACTTACTGTTGGAGGTCAAAAACAATTGACTGCTGGTGATATTGGGAAATTCACTTCTGCATTCCAAGTTCTAAACACAGATATGGTAATCTGTAATATGGAACCAACGGTTAAGCTTAATATAGAGCTAAAAATAACCAAGGGAAGAGGGTATTTACCAGCTGGAGAAAATAAAGATGAAAATGCTGCATTTGGAACTGTTGCTATAGATTCGATATTTACTCCAATTGTTAATGTTAAATACAGTGTTGAAAATTTCAGAGTTGAGCAAAAAACAGATTATGAAAAATTAATATTTGACATAGAAACTGATGGCTCTATTCATCCAAAAGAAGCACTTAAAGAAGCGGCAACAATTTTGATTCATCATTTCATGTTATTTTCAGATGAGAAAATTTCTTTGGAAAGTGAATCAAAGAAAGAAGCAGAAGAATTTGATGAGTCTTCACTTCATATGCGACAGTTATTGAAAACAAAATTAGTTGATATGGATCTCTCTGTTCGAGCGTTAAACTGTCTTAAGGCAGCAGACGTTGAAACATTAGGAGATCTTGTTTCTTATGCTAAATCAGACCTGTTAAAATTCAGGAATTTCGGAAAGAAGTCTCTTACAGAACTTGAGGAATTAGTGGACAGTAAAGGTCTTGTTTTTGGAATGAATGTCGCTAAATATAAACTAGAGGTCGAATAAGATATATTTAAGATCATGAGACACGGAAATAAAGTAAATAATTTAAGTAGAAAGTCTGCGCATAGAAAAGCAATGCTTTCCAATATGGCTTGTTCATTGATTAAACATAAAAGAATCAATACTACTTTAGCCAAAGCAAAGGCACTTCGAGTATATGTTGAGCCATTAATCACAAAATCAAAAACAGATTCTACACATTCTAGAAGAGTTGTATTTTCATACCTTCAAGATAAAGAAGCTGTAGCGGGTTTGTTTAGAGAAGTTGGTCCAAAAGTGGCTGATCGTCCAGGAGGTTATACTCGTATAATCAGAACTGGTTTCAGACTTGGTGATAATGCAGAGATGTGTATGATGGAGCTTGTTGATTTTAATGAGTTATATTCTAACGAATCAACAACTAAAAAGACAACAAGAAGATCAAGAAGAGGAGGTAAAAAAACTACAGTTTCAACTAAAGAAGCTCCAGCAGCAGAAGTTGTTGAAGAAGCTCCAGCGGCAGAAGTTGTTGAGGAAGCTCCAGCAGCAGAAGTTGTTGAAGAAGCTCCAGCGGCAGAAGTTGTTGAGGAAGCTCCAGCAGCA
>Ga0163108_10000169_pt1 | contig 48598 bp, 43 predicted proteins | sample Fk1155metaG_FD_109644 | JGI IMG/M metagenome (GOLD analysis project Ga0163108, IMG submission 109644) | Marine microbial communities from the Central Pacific Ocean - Fk160115 155m metaG | ecosystem: Environmental > Aquatic > Marine > Oceanic > Photic zone | place: The Central Pacific Ocean...
GCGTTCAATGCGAAGAGTGTCACGGCCCCATGAAGGGCCATCCAGCAGACGCTCGGGTTCTATCCGAACCGGTCAGCAAAACCACGTGTCTAAAGTGTCATGACGAAGCCAACAGTCCCAACTTCGTCTACGAACAGTATCTTCCCCAAGCCAGTTGCCAGGGCGGATCCCCTTCCATTTTGCCTGCCCCACCTGAGGCGCCTTGAACGCCTACCAAGCAGCCAAGAAACTATCGACCTCTTCACGCTCGAGCTGCCCCAAGGAAACGTCCAGGCATTCGCTGCACACCTCTACACCGTTGTAGCTGTACACACCGCGTGCCTCAAAAGCTGTCCGAGAACAAAGAGCGCACACAGAGTGTTCCGGTGCTTCCAGGGTCCGTCGATGTTGCCCCACTTGAATGACACAACGATCGCAGACCACCGCCTGGCTTCCTGCCATCAAATAGGACACCTCGGATGCAGCCCGTCCGCACGTACTACACCGGGACGAGTCATCCTTTGCAACAATGCGTGGAGCACTCTCGGTGGTGGGCGGAACCACATACCGAAGCAGCCGATCCATTTGACCCGATGCGCCTTGTGATGCTGCATGGGACGCCAGCTTGGCGGTCGCAACAGGCTCTCCATACATGGCCAGCCCCGCCCAAGCCGCTGTGGCCAAGTCTTGATCGGCCTGATCCGCCCATCGAGAAAGCAGACCCTTTCCAGAGGTGCTTCGGCGCACACCGATGGCCAACAACAACAAGGCCTGGTACGCACGCGCCCTCCGGCGCTCTGTGGTGATGTTGTCGCGATGTGCCGAAACATCATCGGCAACGTCATGGCGGTCAACGGCTGCTTTCTTGATGTCGGACTCTTCCAACTTCAGGCCCGCGGTTAAGACGGGCTCCGGCAAAACAGCCGCTGCCGATAGGGCCTCAAGTCCCAGGCCGGGACCATAATTCCGTTCCGGATCCCGCAGTCGCGATGAAGCAGCATCCGCCACCGCACCCAACACCATGGTGCAAGCCGACTCCCAAAGCTGAAAGCGAAGGCCTTCGTCCTGCGTCCTGTCGATCGCATTCAACACGTGCGGCAACATCGATGGGCCCACATCCCTGATTTCTTCCAAAACGGTTCCGATCCGATCGCGGGTGACACTGCGCGCATCGATCTTTCCACCGGGTGGCAACCGATCAAAGGTACCCACCTCGACTTCCAGGGCCTTCACCAGCCAGCCAGGATCTTGGGTATGGCGACGTGTACGCACCATCTCGATGTAGGTCGGCATATGTTCTGGATGATCCGCCAAGGTCTCACGAAAAACCTTCGTGGCCTCCATCGGATCCCCTTCTTCCAAGAGTGTGCAGCCCAAAGCATAGCGGGCGTGCAAGTGTTCTGGATCGATCAGCAACGCCTTGTGACATGCCTCACGGGCACGGGAAAAATCGCCCATCTGGAACCACGCCAAAGCCATCCGAGCCAACACATTGGTGTCATCCGGCCGGTCGCGCAAATACTGCCGAAAATGTTGAATGGCATTGTTGTACTTGCCGGTTCCGTAGGCCACCAAACCAAGGTGGTACTTGGCTACAGCCGCATGGTCGGGGTTTTCTCTCAGGCGAATGAAAAACCGTTGGGCCTCTTTCGTTCGGCCCGTCCGCATGCAACACACACCCATATCTCTCAAAATTTGAGGATGTTGATCGGGAGACGGATCCAACCGCATGGACCGAACAAGGTGGTATGAGGCACGCTCCAACAGACGTGCATGGTCCTGAGTCTCCGCCAAAGCAAGCAGGGCGCGCCCGAGAAGCAAGTGGGTTTCCCACGCATCCGAGGCCATGCGACAAGCCGATTCGTAATTGCGCACCGCTTGGCCCAGATTGTTCCGCAACGCTTCCAGCGCACCAATCGCCAAACGCAAATCGGGGCGGTCCGCTTCCGCGGCAAAAGCTTGATTCAAATATTTTTCCGCCGCATCGGGGCGGTCCATCCCCACCAGCGCCGCGCCAGCCACAACCAATGCCGACACAGACGTCGGATCATCCTGTAAAACCCGGCGGGCCAAGGACAAGGCTTCATTGCAGTCAGCCTCACCACCACCATGCATCCAGCCACGGCTCAACATGCAGCGACTGAGTTCCAATCGTGCGTCGATATCCTCAGGCTGAGCCTGGGTCTTTTCCTCGAGTTTGGAGATGGTCCAATCGAGCTTAGCGTGGGGGAAAACTGCGGATGACATGAAGATCGGGTGAAGAGAGGTTGATACAAGCCTAATACATCCGGCGGTGGCCGCCATACCTCCTTGGCAGTGATACGCGTTTCTGCATGAATCCTGAACTCGCTGCATATCGTCGAGAAAGAGCCATTCGTTGGTTGGTGCCCCTGTTCTTGGCTTCAGGGGCGACGTCGCTGGTTTACGAGACCATTTGGGAGCGGCAACTGCACCTCATTTTCGGGACCAGTCAGGTGGCCGTATCCACCGTCTTGGCCGCGTTCATGACCGGTCTCGCTCTCGGCGGCTTTGGTGGCGCAAAATGGGCTGACAAATTCAAACGGCCCATCCGAGCCTATGCGACGCTTGAGCTTTTAATCGGCCTGTATGCGCTCATTTTTCCCTGGATAGTCGATGCTGTCGCACCCATTTATTTGGGTTTTCACCACACTTTTTCGCCATCGCCGACTGTTTTTGCGACATTCCAGTTTTTCTTGCTGGGCTTGCTTCTTCTTCCACCCACTTTCTGCATGGGTATGACCTTGCCCCTGTTGGCGCGATTCGCGACCACAGAGAGCAAAGATGCAGGCGCCAGAATTGGCACCTTGTACGGTGCCAACACCCTGGGGGCCGTTCTGGGCACAGGAATGGCCGGGTTTTATCTGCTCCCCACCCTGGGGCTCAGTGCAACCACATGGTTTACGGCCAGCGCGAACCTTGCCCTGTGCGTGGGCGCACTCGCACTTTCGAATACCGTTGAGGAATTGCCAGCCGATACGGATCAAAGCCAGCCGGAAGACCAGTGGAAACTGACAGCATTGGGCATGGTCGCTCTTCTGGCAGGCTTTTCCAGCCTTCTGTATGAAGTGGCCTGGTTTCGCCTGATGGCGCTGGTTCTTGGGGCATCCGCATATGCCTTTTCCGTGATGCTGTTCAGCTTCCTTCTCGGCATAGGAAGCGGTGGCTGGGTCGGGGGAGGCTTGGCAGACAAGCTTTACCAAAGAGGTGGTGTTCGCCGCGTTCTCCTGGGATTGACCATCATTGAAGCCGGCGTGGCCATTCTCACGTGGGTGGCCATGTATGGGTACGCCGAACTGCCTTGGTTGTTTGTGGTCGTCTACGATGTGATGGCTGCATCCGCCCTGTTCCTGTGGATTGGAAAGCTGGCCTTGGCCATGGTGGTCATGGTGCCCCCCGCCTTTTTGATGGGCTTGGCCTTTCCACTGCTGGTGCGGGCGGCGGCGGGGGAATCATTGGCCTTGGGGCGCCCCGTGGGCCGGCTCTATGGCTGGAATACCGTTGGTGCGATTCTGGGTGCAAGCTTGGGTGGATTGGTCTTTTTGCCATGGCTTTTTGTCCGTGGCACGGTCATGCTCGCCATTTGCATCAATCTCATCGCAGCCTGGGTCGCCTATACGCGCACCGAAAAGAACCGTCTTCAAGCCACAACCATCGGCGGTATTGCCGCGCTAATGCTGGGAACAACCCTTCTTCTTTTCGCTGCTCCATGGAACCCGCTGAAAATGACCGCGGGAACGTACAAGTACGTGTACAACATGGATGATCGCTCCCGGGAAGGCGTCTACAATTCACATGTCAAACCGTACGAACTGATGTATTACGCCGAAGGCCTGTCCAGCATTGTCACCGTGGCCCGAAACAAGAACAGTGGTGATGTATGGTTGGCCAACAATGGCAAAATCGATGCCTCCAGCAAGGCCGATATGCCCACCCAAGTTCTGGTTTCCCACCTGCCCTTTCTCTATCGGCCTGAATCCGAAACGGTAATGATGCTCGGCTTGGCCGCTGGCTATTCCGCGGGGTCCGCAGCGCTGCACAGCAACACCAAAGTCATGGATCTGGTGGAAATCGAGGAACGCATCATCGATGCAAGTCGTTTCTTCGATGAATGGAACCACCAACCATTGGATGACCCCCGGGTGGTCATGAAAGTAAACGACGCACGAAACCACCTGAACCTCACACCGGATGGACACTACGATTTGATCGTCGCTGAACCATCCAATCCTTGGCTCACAGGGGTCTCAAACCTCTTCACCAAAGAGTACTTTGAGATGGGCAAACGAAAACTCAAAGCAGATGGCGTGTGGTCTCAATGGATTCAGATTTACGGCATGAACACCGAAGACCTGCGTTCACTCTTGGGAACATTTTCTGACACCTACGCACATGTACACCTGTTTTCAACGATCAGCGATGCGGATCTTGTGCTGATCGGTTCGGATGCTCCGCTTGACCTCGATGTGATCAAATTCCAAGAACACATCGACGCCAACCCCAAGGTTAAACAAGACCTCAAACTCATAGAGGTGGAATCCTCGACCGATATCTTGGCGCGCTACCGCTTGGACCGCGACCACCTGCAAGAGTTGGCCGCTGGCATCGAGCGAAACACCGATGACAACATGCGGGTCGAGTATTCCGCACCCCTCCACCTGTACACATGGACGGGTGACGAGAATGTTCTCATGCTCGAAAAGTCGGTGGGAAAAGTTCCATTGGTGCCGTATGAAGCCACATCAAACGCAGACGAATTGATCATCCTCGCCAAGAGCTACAAGAAGCTGGAACTTTGGGTGCAAGCATTGATGTGCCTAAAAGAGGCAGACCGGCGGGAGCCGAGGCGACCCGACGTGGAAACACTTTATGTGCAGTACCAACATGAACTGGCCAAAGCCCTAAGGGAACAGAACGAGGACGAGGACTAGCCGAAGCGGATCAGGAGTCGCCCGGCTCTTCTCCCAGAAGTTCTTCCAAGCTGATGTCTGCGTCGTCGATCAACTTCACACGCTTGCGTCGAACAATGGCCTCCAAGGGACCCGAAACGACGTAACTACCCAGCAAAACAACAAAGGCTGTGGAAATTCGATACTGAACCGCAACCAGAAGAATCGAAGCCCAAAACAAGGCACCCATAATCATGGTCTCGCGTGCGAGCCGAAGCGTCTTGGGGGTCCGGTAGGGTACCGAACTCACCATCAGCAAACCAAGAATCAAGGTCAAACCCCACACATTCCAAGGGTGTTCGACGCTCAATCGGCCCGATGCAGCATGCGCCATCACGGCAGCAGCGACGGTACCGCCGGCCATCGTGATTGTCAGGCCTTCTGAATAGTCCGACTTCTCGCCCATTTCCGCTTGGCAATTGAATCGAGCCAAACGAAAAGCGCCACAAAGAACGAATGCAAAGGCGCCAACAAGACCCCAAATGCCAAGGCTGTGGATACCCCAGGCGTACAGAAGAACCGCCGGGGCAATTCCGAAGCTCACAACGTCTGCCAACGAATCAAGCTGGATACCAAACTCTGAACCGCGACCGGTAATCCGAGCAACCCGGCCATCCAGCATATCGAAAACAGAGGCGAACAAAACCATCATGGCCGCTTTGTAAAAGTTGGCCTCGCCCTCAACGCCTGTGGCCAAAACAATGCTGTACATGCCGCAAAATATACCTGCGGATGTAAACCAGTTTGGTGGGTTCAGAAAATGTCGAATCATCGTCGTATCCCTGACACGGGGGTCATCGGTGGCCCCACAATAGGTGCGATCAGGACGACAGGCAAGCGACAATCCGATGTCAACACAGTGCATCGTGGACTGCGGCTTCCACTTCAGCGGCCCGCTCACGATCCACCATGGCGGTCCAAGTGTCACCAAAAGCCCAACATACTGCGTTGGGAACAAGAGCCCGTACAGCATTCACAGCGTGTTGGGTCGTCTCAGGATTGCTGACAACCGACCGACCAATGGCACTGATGGTGGCCACCGGTGACGCCGGCACGGTCCATGTGGATGGATCGGGTAAGTTTCGGCCATCCACAAGAAGGCGACCGTCCGAGAGTTGGGCACGTATCGCTCCCTGAAATTGATCCAGGGCCGAGACAGGCTCCACCAACCACAAGGCTGCATCCGAGGCCACACCGACCACGGCCTCTGGAACCGGCCCGGGCGGGAGTCTTGTTCCACTGCCAGAAGGCTTGCAGGTCGATCCCGAACTCAAGGTCACGCCATGGGCAGCCGCCTGTTCCAAGGCATCGGCCAACAATACCTTCGAGCCGGCACGCGACATCGCCAACGCAGCATCCAAGGGAATCTCTTCCAATCTTTTGGCCCCTTCCACCACCCGAGGGTCCGCCGTATAGACGCCATCGACATCCGAGCAAATTTCACAGTATTCCGCACCCAATGCAGCCGTCAGCACAACCGCCGTGGTGTCCGAACCTCCACGACCCAAGGTCGTTACTTCTCCGGTTCGGCTGACCCCTTGAAAACCCGCCACAATCACAATCTGTCCTTCATCGAGGGCGCGGCGAATCCGATGGGGACGGACCTCCACAACCGCAGCGGACACATGTTGCGTATCGGTGATGATTCCCGACTGGCTCCCAGTAAACGACTGAGCGGGCTCTCCCAGTTCCTGTATGGCCATTGCGAGCAGGGTCATGCTGACGCGCTCACCCACACTGATCAACAAATCCAACTCGCGTCGACCTGGGGTCGGACTGATCTCGGACGCAAGGGCCAACAACTCATTTGTGGTGTTTCCCATCGCCGAAACGACAACGACGACATCCATACCACTGCGGCGTGTTTCCACAACCCGTTCCGCCACCGCACGAATTTGCGCCACGTCGGCCACCGATGAACCGCCATATTTTTGCACCACACAAGGTCGAGTCACGCAAACCTCCACAGCGATGTGCTAACCCCAGAGGATGTCGGTTCCCATCCAAGCCCTCCGAATCGAATCAGAATGGAACGGTACAGCCGTCTCCGCACGACACTGGATCACGATTCATTTGTTGGACTCTCCAAGGCTATTGGAGATAAGAATCGCCGCTCCGTACTACGGACAGCCGTGCCCGCCTGAGGTGCCCGTGGGCCCCACAGACCATTTGTGGGAGCACGAAGTCGTCGAACTTTTCATTTTTGGAGCGGACGGAAAATACACGGAGATCGAGATGGCACCCAGCGGCCACCACTTGGTTCTTCAACTCGATGGAATCCGAAACCCTGTGGCGACATTGTTGCCCTTGGCCTTCGAGGCCACGATTCTTGGTGATCGGTGGACGGGTACAGCACGAATAGACAAAGAGTTGCTTCCACCCGGGCCTCATCTCCTGAACGCCACGGCCATCCATGGTGAGGGTGCAAACCGAAAATACCTTTCATGGGTCACTTTGCCAGGGGACGCTCCCGACTTCCATCAGCCCGACTGTACCCGGAAACTATCTTTTGTCGGCACGAGACCATCTGCCGAGGATTAGCGAACAGATAGGTCATCCACGAGAATCGTGTTTTCTCCACGGGCAGCCGAATGAAACGCTGTCACATCACGAAAGATGAACCATTTCAACTTTCGGCTGTCTGGTGAACCTTTGGCTGCTGGCGCATCGGCCCGCACGAATTCATTCAAGGGCAGCACAACATCCTGCCATGCGCCTGCCTTGATCACTTGAACAGGGGCCGTCCATCTTCGGCCATCATCATCCTCGATCAGAATGCGTACGTGGGTCGTCATCGAATCCACCCAAAGCCGCATCCCAAACTGAGAGATTTTCACGCCATCGGCATCCAAGCCGAAAATCAAGAAGTCGTCTTCGCCCTCTTGTACTTCCGTCATCCAACGAGCCACCCGGCCACCGGGACCATCATGTACGGAAAGGTCGTCCTCACGGCCTCGCTCCCAGCCCCGCACCCAAGGACCTGTGTTCAAGCGAAAATCTTGTCGATAGGGAATTTTCCGAATCGCTTTTTCTTCCGCAGCGAGGCGGCCCAACAATATTCGTGCCCGGGGTCTGCTGTTGCGGTACCCGCGCGCGGACTCCAGGCTCTGTTTGGCGCCCGTAATATCGCCCGCAGACCACCGTGCACGGCCCAACCAATACAGAACATCTCCTCGCTGAGGGTTGTTCTGCGGCAGCTGGGCCAGCAAAGCCTCATAGACCGCAATGGCTTCGCTCGGCTCGCTGCCAAGCGCTTGGCTCAACCGCGCGTTGTACTGAGAGGACCAATCCTCTGCGCCACCCGCAATCGCAGCGGACAGCAACACCAGCCAGGCTGGGAGGATCAAATCACGCCTCTTCCGCGATGAACTGGTAGCCCACGCCGTGCAGGGTTCGGATGAACTCTGGGTTCTGGGCGTTGTCTCTCAGCTTCTTCCGAACGGTCAACACATGGGTATCAACTGTACGGGTCGCAACACCAGCACGGTATCCCCAGACCCGCTCCAGCAATGTGTCCCTGGAAAGAATCAAGCCACGATTTTCAATGAAAAACTTGAGCAGTGCGGCCTCTCTCTTCGACAGGGGCTCATCTCCATCCGGATGATGAATGGCCATATCGTTCGGACCCAGCTCAACCTTTACCTCACCAAAATGGTACAGGTAGCGGGCACCACCCACGCGCTTGAGCATGGCACCGATGCGCTTCTCCAATACTGGAAGGGAAAAGGGCTTGGTGACATAGTTGTCCGCACCTGCATCAAAGCCAATGATCTTGTCTTCTTCGCTGGTTCTCGCGGTCAAAAAGAGGATGGGACGATCGAATCCAGCATCCCGCAGGGCCGCACAGATTTCGAAACCATTCATGCCATCTGGGCCCGCGGGGCCTTCTTGGAGCATCACGTCGAGTACCGCCACATCGGGCTGATACTTTTCGTGTACCTCCAGAGCCTCCTCTCCTGTTCGAACGCCGTGGACCACGTGGCCCTGCCGTTCAAAATACTTGGTCAAGGTGCCAAGCACCTCTGTTTCATCTTCTACGAACAAGATGCGCGCCATTTCATGCTCCTGGTCGATCCGCTAAGCCACCGTTCCATGACGGAAACCATAAGGAAAAAGTACTGCCCTCACCAGGGCTGGATACCACGTCTACCGCACCCTTGTGGGCAGACACGATGTAGAAGGTAATCGCCAAACCGATTCCTGTACCCTTTCTTCTGCGAACCGATGCATCTCCGCCGCGGAAAAAAGGCTCAAATATTTGCTGCACATCTTCCTCGGGAATGCCGATCCCTTCATCGGTTACGCGAATCGCAACGCCATCTTTTTCCCTCTCCATTTCGAGGCGAATGGGTTTGGATTCATCCGAATACTTTGCTGCATTGCTCAACAAATTAATCACACACTGAGCGATCGCATCCACATCATGAGCAACCGTTGGAAGCGCGCGGCCGATACGCACATACAAGTCGCGCTCCACCAATTCAGCGGATGTTTCCACCGCTTCTACTGCTGCCTGAACCGTCGCACCCAAGTCCCCTGGAATCAGCGCATAGGTCTTCGCACCCCGCTCGATGGCTGAAAAATCAAGGACATTGTCCACCAAGCGCGAAAGACGCTCGGACTCACGAACGATCGCGTAGTAATCGGATTGCCGTTCCTCTTCGGTATCGGACAAACCCAACATCAAGCTTTCCGCCTTGAGTCGAATTTGGGTGATCGGTGAACGGAGTTCGTGGGACACATTTGCAGCAAAATCAGCTTTCATGCGGGCCGAATCCAGTTCCGTGCCCACCAGGCGAACCGTCGCCAGCGCACCCACACCAATCATCGAGATCGCCAAAACAATGATCCCGATGCGCCTGTTTCGACGCTGGCGAAGATCTTCAGCCAAGGCCACGGCATCCCGCGGTGCGAGGACCATCGACCACCCCGTAAGCCACGGAACCAGTGACCTTCGCGTGAGGGCACCCTCCGATGCCTCCGAACCAGGACGCAGCAAGTCTGCGCGTACTGAGGATGCGCTCGGCACCACCGTACTCGCCAACCGACGGGCATCTTGGAGAACCGTGTCTTGATCGAGACCAAAAGCATAGAGGTCTTCCCCCCACCAAGTCAGCGCCCAAAGTCCACGATCCCCCGAAATCCAACGCATCTTGCCTTGGTCCACGCTCAAGTTGCGTTGACCGGCCAAGATTCCGTCGAGTTCTGGCAGCAATTGCTCTGCCCAGTACAACATCCGCATGCGGTCATCGATGCGCTCACGCGTGGCGGCCACCCATTCCGAATCCGCCAAAGGTTCAAGCTGGGACAATGCGCGCCGAGCCACGGCCCCTTCACCGCCCCGCCCTATGGCCCATCGACGATCCATCACCCGGGCGACCAAGTCCCTGAGCGCATTCGCACCTGGCATCAAATCTTGTCCAAGCTGACGTTCAGCCAAATACAAATCCACCAAGTCCGCCATTCGGAAGCCCCATGGATCACGAACATCTCCGTACAAGCGGCGAATGTCATCGAACAACCCACTGGCATCCACAGTTCGGCCATTTTCCTCCAACAGGCGCGCACGATCAAAAATCATTCGGGACCGGGTCTGCGGGGATACCGAATTGCGGGCAGCCCGGGAATACAACCGAGAAACGATGGCTGCATCCTCGCCTCTTCGATCCGCAGACATGGCGCGCTGAATACCAGCATCGAAGAGGTATTCGATCGGCTCAACAGGCCTTTGGAAGCCACGATAAAAAGGCGCTTTGACCGCGAGGTTCGTGTCGAGCTTCAATGCGACCAAGACATTCGGATGAAGTTCTTGGGGCACTTCCAAGGGACTGCGCCCGGCCTCAAGGCGATCGATGACGGCCTCCTCAAAGGCGGTAAAACCCCGCTCGTACTGCACGAGAAATGAATCCGCGGCACCCTCCGCCTGATTCTTCACGTCATCAATGACGGCGAGTTCTTCACCCTGAATGGAGGAAATACCGAAATACGCCAACAACATGGATGGCATCAAAATCATGGCCGATCCCAGCACAATGATTTTCAAAGAACGACGAAGACGCAGAGCATCTTCCATCGCCTTCACTTGGCTTCCACGACCACGCATTGTCCACCGCAGAAAACGGACAAACTGGCTTTGATTCGGATCGGTTCGTTTGACGGCCATCGAAGGCATCATAAGTCAGTCCCATGAAGGCGTACCAAATAGAAAATCATGGTGGGGCAGAAGTCCTACAGATTGTTGAACTTCCAGAGCCCCAACCAACTGCAGATCAAATTGCCGTTCGTGTGACCCATGTGGGCCTAAATCACTTGGATGTTTGGGTGCGGCGCGGCGTCGACTCCCATCATTTTCCGCTGCCCCTGATACCCGGATCGGATGTGGTTGGGGTCCGTGAAGACAACGGTGACCGCGTTGTGCTTCACCCTGGATACGGATGCCTGAAGTGTGACACCTGTGCACAAGGCCGGCACGACCTATGTCGGTGGTACGCAATTCGGGGCGAAACAGTGAATGGAGGCATGTGTGAACGGGTTCTTGTGCCCCCGGAACACCTGATGCCATGCCCGATAGAGCCCGCACAAGCGGCCGCACTGCCGTTGAGTCTACTGACCGCATGGCACATGCTGGTGGGTAGAGCGCGGATACGACCGGGTGACAAAGTATTGATTCAAGCCGGCGCATCCGGCGTGGGCTCATTGGCCATACAAGTGGCAAAATTACATGGTGCTGAAGTTGCCATCACCGCATCCACAGAAGAAAAAAGAAAACAGTGCCTCAAACTGGGTGCTGACCATGCGTGGGCGTACAGTTCCGCCCGAAAGGAAGTTCGAAACTGGACGAATAAGCGGGGGGTCGACATTGCACTCGATCACGTCGGTACAGATACCTGGGAAACTTCCGTCCAATCGCTATGCAGGGGCGGGAAATTGGTGACCTGCGGAGCCACAACAGGGTATGAGGCCGAAATCGACTTGCGGGTACTTTTTTTCAAACAGTTGAGTCTGCTGGGTAGCACCATGGGAACCATGGATGAAATGCGAGAAGCGTGGGCGGCCGTCGCCACGGGTCACATTAAACCTGTGCTTGACCGGGTTCTACCCATGAGCCAATTGGCCGAAGCACACGCCCTGCTGGAAAGCCGCGCGGTGACCGGAAAAATCGTCTTGGAGCAAGACCTATGTTCCGACTGACCGCCACCTTGTTCCTGATTTCTGCATGCGCAAAACCCAAGAACAACACAAACGATACGGCCACCACACCCGTCGACGATGGCCTGTGTGAGACCACGTTCAACTACGAAACAGAAGGGATGCCGGACGGCGTTCGACTGGCCGGAGAATTCAACAACTGGGAAATGGATGAGCACACGCTCACAGAAGAGGCTCCGGGACAATGGACCACGACGGCCCGACTGACTCCCGGCGTCCACGCATACCAGTTCATCGAGTTCACCGAATGGGAGCATGATGGTGCCCTGCTCTGGACCTGCGATCCCAGCGCTGGGTTGGCCGTATGTGATGACTCCACCACCCACGATCTCGAATGGGCCCAACAGTGCTCACCCGGAACCCCGAGTTGCAACAGTGTGATCCGGGTCGCCAACTGTCATCAACCACAAATCGTGGTGGATGATGTATCGATCGAGGCGAATACACTCCGCCTTTCCGGAAGCGTACAAACGCCGAGTGGCGCTGCAGCAGAACTTGAGGTTCTGCTAAACGGTGATGCCATGGAAGTGAGTGAGGACGGCGATGTGTTCCACGTGGAACACCCGGCGCTTTCAACTGGCAGACACACCATCACCATCTCAGCCACCGATGAAGACGGCACCACCGCAGAGCCTGTTTATGTCCCTGTTTGGAATGACGATTGGTCACCCGAAAAAGCGATTGTCTACCATGCGCTGATCGACCGGGTGGCAAACGGAAACCTGGACAATGATCAATCCGAAGAGACCACACACGCCATCACCGACTGGGCCGGTGGTGATTTGGCCGGACTCACCGCCTCGCTTCCCTATTTGGAAAGTTTGAGCATCAACACCATCTGGATCTCAAATCCCCAAAAAGGACCCTCAGGCGCGTGGGATGGAGACTGCAACGCGACGTATTCCGGGTACCACGGATTTTGGCCCGTTGATTGGAATGATGTCGATGCACACCTCGGAAATACAGAAGAATTAGACGCCTTCATCGATGCTGCCCATGCCCGCGGGATGCGGGTGTGGATGGACTGGGTCGGAAACCACATCCATCAAGACCATCCTTTGGCTGCAAACGGTGAAGACTTCAACCCCCAAGCAATATGCAAGGAAACCGACTGGGAAGGTGTCTCCAACTGGGACAAAATCCCAGAATCCTGCTGGTTCACCGACTACATGCCAGACTGGGACCACAGTGACACCGAAGTGATTGATGCTGTTGTCGAAATGGCTGTGGATTGGGCCAAGGCAAGAAACCTAGATGGCCTCCGGGTCGATGCCGCAAAACACATGTCCCATGCGGTCGTCTACAACCTTCGAAGCCGAACAGAGGAAGCGCTCTCTCATCCTGGCAGCAACTTTTTGTTCCCGCTGATCGGAGAGACTTTCGACCAAGCGCCGCTGATCAACGCCTACATTGGCGACAACCAGCTGCACGGACAGTTCGACTTTCCGCTGTACTGGACAATCCGAAGCACATTCATCGACGAAACGTCCGCGGTAAAGGATGTGGTTCAACAAGCCGCTGCGATGACAAGCAACTACCCGGATGGCCTGATGTCCACGTTTCTCGGAAACCTAGACGTTGGACGTTTCCTGACGGCGGCACACGAATACAACAGTGATGTCTGTCCAGATGGCGATCTTCGTCAAGCGGGAGCCCCCGAAGACGGCATCGCCTTCGACAGGCTTCGCTTGGCTTGGACCTTGTTGTTTACTCAGCCTGGGATGCCCCTCGTCTATTACGGCGATGAACTTGGTCTGCCGGGATACGGTGACCCCGACAACCGACAACCGCTGTGGTGGCATGGGGCAGACTTGACCGCACACGATGCAGAAAGCCTGGGGGAAACCCTCGCTCCCGGACCCAGTAGGGTTCTCGACACGGTCCAACGACTCGCTTCAGCCAGGAGTATCCATCCCGCACTTCGGGGGGGCACCCAAGTCGAGTGGTGGGATGGCGGTGATGGGCTGTATGCAACCGCCCACACCCGAGATGGGGATGAAGCCATCGTCATCTTGAATCGCACCGATGCCGAGCAATGGCTCGACAACGGCCTTTCTTTTGCAAGCCTTACAGGCCAGCAATGGACCGACATCTTGACCGACGAACAGTTTGTCGCATCCGATGACCGATTGATCGTCTCCGTTCCCGCCTACTCCCCCCGCGTGTTGGTCCTCAACACAGATGAAGCACAATGAAATCCCTTTTGTTTTTCTGGATGATCGCTGGCTGTGCCCAGGAAGAATATCCAAGCATGTACGCCATGTCCGACAAAGCCCCGAGCTTGTCTTGGGCGGACATCGAAGCTCTCGACCACATGGGTCCCACAATTATCGACGGTGGAATCAACTTTTCGGTCTACTCCGAAAATGCGGAGCGGGTCGAACTGCTGTTGTTCGAAGATCCCGAAAGCGACCTTCCAACCATCCAGTTCGAACTAAAACAACAAGGGGATGTGTGGAATGGCTTCGTAGAAGGCGTGGGTGTAGGCCAACATTATGGCTACATCGCCTGGGGACCCAACTGGCCCTATGATCCCGAATGGTTGCCCGGAACGACCATTGGATTCCGATCCGATGTCGACCAATATGGGAATCGATTCAACCCCAACAAACTCTTGTTCGATCCTTGGTCCAAAGCCCTCCACCGGGACCACGATTGGTCCCGTGGTTCTACCGCGAGTGGCCCCCAGCGTGCGCAGTCAACTTGGGGTGCAGGGACCAAGAGCGTCGTCGTCCAAAGTACATACAACTGGTCCGAAAACGAGACCGCTTGGCGGGACAATAGAAAGGCCAACACACTCGATGGCCACGACTGGAATGAACTGGTCATGTACGAAGTTCACCCCAAAGGATTCACAGCCAACCAAGCTTCTGGTGTGGAGCACCCAGGGACCTTCCAGGGCGTCGGAGAAATGGCTCCCTACCTTGCGGATTTGGGCATCAATGCAGTCGAGCTCATGCCGATCCACGAGAAACCATTGGATGGTGGATACTGGGGCTACAACAACCTGAGTTTCTTCGCGCCCGAACATTCGTTCTCGGCCGATGCCCAAGCGACGGGTCGGGTGGATGGTGTGCTCGATGAGTTCAAGTGGATGGTGGACCAGCTCCACCAAAATGACATCGAAGTCATTGTCGATGTCGTCTACAACCACACGGGAGAGGGTGGCCTTTGGAGAGAAAGGCTCTTCTTCGAAACCTTCGAAGAAGCCACAGCAGTGAATTTTGATCCCAAGGAAGTGGCCGGTCTCTACAGCTACCGAGGCCTCGACAATGCCGCGTGGTACGCCCTGAGCCCGGACGGACAAACCTATTGGAACAACACCGGCGTGGGCAACCAACTCAGGCCCAACCATACTCCCGGTGAGCGGTTGATTATGGATTCCCTCCACTTCTTGGTCGAAGAACTTCATGTGGACGGATTTCGCTTTGACCTTGCAGGCATCCTTGGCGAAGAAGATCTGGACTACAACAGCCCCACACCCGTGGAAAGCACCATTGTTCAAACCATCGCCGATGATCCCATCATGCAAGAACACAACGTTCGCTTGATTTCCGAACCATGGACCGCCAGTGGAACCGGACCCGGTATCGGGGGCTTTCCGATGAGTTCCAACGATGCGGATTACGGATGGGCGGAATGGAATGCTCATTTCCGAGATTGGTGGCGCTCCTTTGTGAATCACTGCAACTGGTCCGAAGCCGGAATGGAGTGCCACGGGGATGCCGACATGAGCAGCGTCTTTGTTCTCAATACGGAAGAGGGCGTGGATGGCGGTGCCGTATTGACCGGTTCAGAGACCGTCTATGGCCACAATGGTCGCTCTCCCTTTCACAGCGTGAACTTCGTGACCGTCCACGATGGCTTCACCATGTACGATCTGTTTTCCTACAACGAAAAACAGAATGAATGCGGTCTGCTGAACCCCAAATGCTGTGATGATCCGCTGAGCGTATGGTGTGACACCGAGTCGGGTGAAGAGCACAACCGCGCCCACAACTGGTACAGCGAACCCATGAAGCGCCAACAAATGCGGAACCTCTTCACCGCGATGCTCATTAGCCAAGGCACGCCGTTGATTCTCGGTGGAGACGAGTGGATGCGAACGCAATTCGGCAACAACAATGCCTACTCCACATGGGCAGACAATGAGTGGAACTGGTTCCGCTGGGGAGAATGGCGAAACGTCACCGCAACCCAGCGATACCGGATGCACGACTTTGTTCGTGAGCTGAACCGCTTCCGGGCTGACCGAATCGATCGACTCAACCCGAAAAATTACGGCGAATACTCCATCGGCTGGAAAACCGCCCAAAACAATGACATGGCGGCAGAAAACTGGTCTTCTCAGCGTCACTTGATGATTCACCACCATGATGAAGCCAGCACACCCGAGTTGCTGATTTTGATCAACATGGAATCCGGCACTGTCGACTTTGACCTGCCCGAAGGGCGAGAATGGGGACGTTTGTTGGATACACAAGCGTGGTTTGATTCACCCACGAACAGCGAAGAACCCGAAGGTGTTTTCACCGACGACCCAACCCGGGATCCATACAGTTCGTGGAACATCTCCTTGGACAGCCCCGCGACCGTCTCGGATTCATACGGTGTTCAACCCTTCAGCATTGTCATCTTGGAGGAACAATGAGTTTTCTTCTGGCAATGATCATGATGGCAATACCCCAAGCCGAAGCGGGTGCCCGGGTGGGCGGCTATGCGCGCATCATGGCGCGGCCCGACCTTCAAGGTGGCTCAGGCCGGTTGGGGTACTGGAACCTGTATGGGCGACTCCTGAACGAGAGCCCCTATGCTGCGCTCGACTTTGACTATGACGTCTTGGAGCCCGAAATGGACGGGAACGAACCCTGGACGACCATCCACATGCGTGTGGAAGGTGGAAGTGTCGGCGGTGCGGATCCAGGCAATGGGCGGTTGGATAACTTTCGCCTCTCCCAACTGTATGTGTTGGCTGGAAACGTTCTCCTCGACAACGTGAGTTGGCAAGTCGGTACCCTCGAAAAGAGCATGGGTGACCTGGGCCTGTATGACATGCGACCAGCCACCATCTTCTTCAACACCGTGGGAATGAGCGCACAGCTGCGAACCGATAATGTTGAACTCATCGCGGGCGCGGGCGATGCCGGGTACGCGATCCGGGGCGAAAACTACAACCCCATTTTGTCGACAGGGGGATCCGCACGCTGGGGCATCGACCACCTACAAATCGGTGCCGGTGGTCAGTGGAATTTTGAATCCTCGGTCGAAGGCCACATCCACGCACCCTACGACACGCCATCCATGCAGTATGAAGACTGGATTCGCGGTGAGGTCATCCAATCATTTCGGGCGGAAAACCCCATCAGCGCAGATCGCTTCCCCGATCCGGTTTCCAGTACCGCAGACTCGGGCCACCTGTTTGGGTACCTCGGTTTTGGTGGCTGGGGCCCCCTGTCATGGAACAGCACCTATCTGCGGTGGGAGAGAACCCACCCGGAAGGACCAAAAACAGAAACATGGAATGGTGAATCAGAACCGCTCCATGCAACAAGCTTTACCGATGAACGGACCGTCCTGACCGTCGGCAATGAAATGCTGTTGACCCTCGTGCCCAACAAACTCGATGTGGCATGGGCCGCACTGTACGGCAACCACCAGGATGCCGACAACGACATCGCCCCGTCGGATCATGACCGTTGGTATGCATCCTCCGTCTTGCGTGTACAGGCCGCCATCACACCCACCCTTGCATGGCTGACTGAAAGCAGCATTGCCAAAGAATATTCGCGAAACGGAAGAAACATTCGAGAGCATGAAGATTCGATTTTTTCCAACTCAAACGGACTTGCTGATACGCGGGGGCTGGAATTCGGCGACACCGACACCCGCACGACTTGGCAAGGAAAAGCGGGCTTTGTTTTCAATCCCCTCGGACCCGGCATTTTTTCCAGACCCAGTTTGCGGCTCCTCTACGGATTGCAGCATTCCAATCAAAACAATGCCTTCTCCAATCATTTTGTGACCACACTCGATCAGTACAATGAGTTCGGCACGGTCGAGCAGCACTGGCATCATGTCTTGGCTTTGGAGGCAGAAGCATGGTTTTAGTATTCGCAATCATGGGGTGCATGAGCACAAAGACGCTTCCCCCTGCACAAGCAACCACCGCAGTGGCCACGGTCATTACCCTTGAAAGTCCTGAAGACCGCGAAAGGCTCGCACCACCCCACGCGGTGGTTGAATCTTTGCGCACCGGATTTTCCAAGAACGGGTTGAGCCTTCAACCCATCGGTACCAAGCCTCCTTTCTCTCAGCTGGGCACACGGCACCACCGAACAGAATGGCTCCTCGACCAAACAGATGGTTCATTGGCTGTGATGATCGAAACCGAGGCACGGCAACGCAGCCAATTGGGCGGCAGGTTTCAATGGGAAGTCACCGCAACCATCACGGTGGTGAGCAAGGAATCGGGTGTCCTTGTTGAACAATTGCGTCTCCCAACCACCCTGCCCCACATTCACCAAAGCGAACAAGATGCATTGGTGGCCATCGGGGCTCGGCTGGCAGAAAAAACGGCAGTGCTCATTCAGCGCCATCAACGCAGCGGTACGTGATGCTTGCACTTCTTTGCCTGGCTTTCGCACACGCAAGTCCACACATGGACAGTGTGTACCTGGTCATGGTGGACCGTTTTGCGAATGGAAACCCAAGCAATGATGAAAGCATCGATGCCAAAGATGCTTCCGCTTTCCATGGTGGCGACCTTGCGGGCATCATCCAACACCTGGATGACATCGAGTCTCTGGGTGTGGATACGATATGGCTAACCCCCATCATGCAAATGCGGACTGAGCCCATCGGTGTCCACGGTGCTTTTCATGGGTACTGGATCGACAATGCCAGAAGAGTCGAGCCGCGGTTTGGCCGAACAGACGATCTGATTCAACTCAAGAAAGAACTCAAAACCAGGGGCATGAAGCTCATTTTGGATGTGGTTCTGAACCACGTGGGGCCGGAAACCGAGCTGACCACCAAACAACCAGACTGGTTCCGCACAAATGGCGACATCACAGAATGGGGAGACGACACCCAACGCCGTACCCACGATGTGCATGGCCTACCTGACTTCGATCACAGCCAAGAAGATGTGATCCAACACCTCATTCAAGATGGTTTGCATTGGCTCAAGATCGTGGATGTGGATGGTTATCGTATCGATGCCGTCCGCCACCTCGACACTCCTTTTCTGCAGAAATGGGTGGAGCGCATCGGTAACGGACGTGATTTGGTTTTCGCCGGCGAGATTTTTGATGGAAACGCATTGGTCGTGGCCAAAGAAGCGGCGGATGCAGGACTCACCCACACCTTCGACTTTCCGCTGTACTACGCCATCACAGAGGGGTTCTGTGGACCAGGTGACCTCCGGAAAATCGCCGCTGTCCTTACCCAAGACCGGTATTACCCCGACAACCACCAATGGATCACTTTCCTCGACAACCATGACACGGGTCGCGTACGGACTGTCTGCAAAGACAAAACAGAAGCCGCCTTCGCCCTCATGACCAGCTTGCGGGGAATTCCCATGATCACGTGGGGGACGGAAGCCGGCATCACAGGAGAGAGTGAACCCGAAAACCGAGCCGATATGGTGTTTGAGCGGGGGCCCATGCACCAATGGATCGTCGACAGGCTCGATGAGCGCCGATCATTCTCCCCACTCACAGAAGGCCACACAGACATCATTCGTGCCGATGTCGACCGATTGATTTTCGCCCGCGTCTTGCCCCACGAAGCCATCTTGGTCGACATCGGAGGCAATGGTGAACCGCCACCCCTTCCCAAAGAAGCCGGCACACCGCAACGCTTGGCGCTTGAAAGCACAGGCATTCACCGGTGGCTCCTAACCCCCAACCTAAACGAGGATTTCTCGCAGTGGGTGGAGCGGTTGAATGCAGAACAAACAGAAACACACACCGTCGGTATCACCACCGGAGGCGGCCGCTTCGTGGCCGGAAGCGACCCCGCCATTGGGGGTTGGAGTGTCGAAGGAGCGATCGGGCCAGGCAACGTCGTCGTCGAATTGCCGCGCGGTGGCTTTGTGGCCGTCAAAACGATCAAGAAACCGGAAGACGGAGAGCCGATTTGGTCATCATATCCAGATCAGTTTATCGACGTTGATGCCACGTTCGAATCGGAACAACCTTTCAAACTCACGCAATAAAGTGAGAGACTTGATACTTCACCTTTGAACCAAAGGAGAAGACATGGCCAGTGGCAGCGCAAAAGCAGTCTACGCAGCAATCGGCGCCAATTCGGTAATCACAATCACAAAGTTCGGAGCGTTTGTGTTTACAGGATCGGGCGCCATGCTGTCCGAAGGAATTCACTCCTTTGCGGATGTATGCAACCAAACCTTGCTGGCCCTCGGGATTCACAAGGCAAAAAAAGAACCGGATGAAGACCATCCGTATGGATACGGCCGAGACAGTTTCGTCTGGGCAATGATCAGCGCAGTGGGAATTTTCTTCCTCGGTTGTGGATTCACCCTGTACCACGGGATGCACTCCCTGCTGCACCCCGAAGATGTGGAACTCGCAGACATCGAAATCGCTGCCGGCGTGTTGCTGTTTTCCTTTCTGCTTGAATCGTGGACCCTGTATGTCGCATACAAGGCCGTAAAAGCAGCAGCCATCGCGGACTCCATGACCTTTTCGGAATACCTGAAAAAAGGCTCAGATCCCATGGCCGTTGCCGTACTTCTTGAAGATGCGGCAGCCGTTTTTGGCGTATTCATTGTATCGATCTGCATTGCACTGTACTGGTTCACAGGGAACCCCATCTGGGATGCTGTTGGGTCTCTTTTGATCGCACTATTGCTGGGCGTGGTCGCCATTTTCTTGGTCGTGAAAAACCGCAAAGCGCTGTTGGGACAAACGGTCAATCCAGAGATGCAGAACAAGGTCATCCAGGTCCTTGAGTCGGACCCAGCCATCGAATCTATCCACGATGTGAAAGCAACCGTCATGGGCGCAGATAGTTTTCGCTTCAAGGCAGAGGTTGATTTTGACGGAAAGGCCATCGCTCAGCGGTGGCTCTCCAAGCAAGATCTGCAGCAACTGCACGCCAATGTCACCGAAGACACCAAGCGCTTCGAAGAATTTCTTACCGAGTACGGCGAACACATCTGTGACGCACTCGGTGATGAAATCGACCGAATCGAAAACAAAATCAAAGAGGCTGTGCCCGCAGCCAAACATGTGGACTTGGAGGCCGACTAATGAGCGACGTCTGTGATCTGGCCGATCGAGCGTGTGAACCTTGCCGTGGTGGCATCCCTCCAATGGATTCGGATGCTGCAGCAGCCATGCTTGAACAATTGGGTGGCGCGTGGACCATCAACGCTGCTGGGCATCTGGAGCGACTGTACACTTTCGACAACTTTGTGGATGCCATGTCCTTCGCAAACCGCGTTGGTGGTGTGGCCGAAGAAGCGGGACACCACCCAGACCTCTATGTTGCATGGGGCAAATGTGGTATCGAAATTTGGACCCACAAAATCAATGGCCTCGCAGAAGCGGATTTCGTGTTGGCCGCAAAAGCAGCCCGGATCTATGAAGCGGGCTTGTAGACGCTTCCCACCAATTTGCGAAGCCGGGCCGGCGTAATGGCTGGCTTGCCTTGAACGGAAAATGCCCAAGCAATGTTGCCCATGCAGCGATGTATGGCATCGGTTTTGCTGTACCCCAACCGACGCAACAAGGCCGCTTTCTCCAACACATCCGCCTCCGCTACTTCTGCGGGGCTCAATTGGCTGGTTGGAGCCTCTTGCTCGCCCGCCTCGTCCATCCAACAAAAAGGCATTTTCTTCCTCCTATGTGATCATCCTCACTCATCCCATTGATTGAAGCAAACCCTTCTGACCCATCCTGAGAAAAGAAGTTAAATACCTAAACCAACGAGAGAGCAACCATGAGCACCGTCGCCACACTGGCCAATATGTTCATCTTCAAGAATGTGGACAAAAGCGCAATTCAAGAACTGTGCTCTTTGGCGCCTCCTGTCTCGTTTCATACGGGCGTCACCATATTTGAACAAGCAGAAAAATCGGACGTAGCGCTGCTGTTGGTCGAAGGAAAGCTCGGGGTCGAAATCTACAGCGCAAGCCAACGACGAGAAATCGGACAGATAAACACGGGTGAAATCGTGGGCGAAACAGCCCTTTTTGCACGCGAAGGCAAAAGAAGTGCATCCGTTCGCGCGCTCGAACCCAGCCAATGCCTTTTGATCAGCCAAGAGTTGCTGATCAACGCATCGAAAAACCCAGCTGTCATCGCCATCGAAAAGCACCTGCTTGGCACGCTGGCCCGGCGAATCCGAAGAACCAACCAAGAAACATCCAAGATCTGGAAAGAATATTCCATACACCAGCCAACATCGGCGAGTGACGATGGGTTTATCTCCCGCCTCAAGAATATTTTTGGAGGCCGGTAATGCCCAAGATATCCCCCATCGACTCGGATCGACTGGCCAAGAGAATCGTGGCTCACCACTCTTTTCCTGGCGCCAGCCACGCTGCAATTGAGCGGGTACTCGCCAAAGGAGACTGCGTTCAAATGCCGCACGGAGCGGAAATTTGCCAAGAAGGTGAGCCGGGCAATGACCTGTTCTTTTTGGTTCGAGGCAACATCACGGTTCTTCGGCGCGACACCAGTGGAGAGAATCGCGTTCTTAGTGACATGACGTGCCCATGTGTTTTTGGACACATGTCGGTCATCGACGGTTCACGAAGATCGGCAACATGTCGCGCAAACGGCCCCGTTGAAATTGTAAAACTGCAGCGGTTTCAGGTGGATGAACTGATCGCGGAGGGCTCCGTTGCTGGGGTCGCCCTAAGAAGACTACTCATCGCAAGCCTGTGCGATCAATTGACGAACGCAAACGGCTTTGTGCGAAAACTCGTCCTCGACCATGAGACCGGCGCCATCAGCACACCAAAGCACGTTCCGGCCAAAGCAAAATCCACACCGGATGATGACCTTCGAAAACTGACGGCCAAGCTGGGCGGGTGGGACAGCACCTTGTCGGAACTGGAAGAACTCGAAAAAGAAGTCGAGTACGTGATGGACGAAGACAGCAAGCGAACCGCAGAGGCGAAGGTCAAGAAGTAGTCGAGGCCTCCATCACCCTGATGGGGTCGCCCAACTGAACCTCGCCGCCCTTCAATACCGTCAAATAGATGCCTCGAATTCGTTGGTTTTTGGCCGCCATCGTAAATGCTGCCTGACCAAAACGTCCCTTGAATTGACCACATGGCACATGGGGTTTGGCGCTGACCTCCAAGACGACTCCACCAATATGGAGGCAGCGACCAACCGGCAGGGCAGATTCTGAAAGGTCCATCCGCGTAAATAGGTTGTCGCCAAACAAAACGACCGATTGACCATTGGCGATCGTGTACGCCACATCCAAGTTCATCATCGACACCTGATCGCCTGGCTTGGCTTTTCCCTGGGACCACCGATCGCCAATCAACCCACCCTCTACGGTCAGGGTCGCCTTCGTGGGCTGTATCCGGGCGCCGTTGGGTGCACGCAACACCAGTGCATCCAAACAACAATTTGTGGGAACTATTTGTTGTTGCAAATGGAGCATCGCATGCGCCAATTCAGCCTCACTCAAGTGTTTGGTCGAACAACCCTCGAGGTCCGTACCCGCAAAAACAATGCTTGCCCACGCCCGTATTTGGTCCATCGACTTTTCTCCTCCGGATCCAGTGATAGAGTACCCCAACCAAGATGGCACAGACCGTAACCAAACAACTCGATCGAAGTCTGGGCCTGAGTGGCGTGTTCACACTCGCTGTGGGATCCATGCTTGGCTCCGGTATTTTCGTTCTTCCTGGACTCGCGGCAGCCATCGCAGGGCCATGGGTCTGCTTCAGCTACCTCATTGCCGGACTTTTCGTGATGCCGGCTCTCTTGAGCAAAGCCGAACTGGCCACCGCCATGCCTGTGGCGGGTGGAACCTACGTGTATGTCGAACGCTCCATGGGTCCCTGGATGGGCACCATTACAGGCCTTGGAAATTGGTTCACTTTGTCGGCCAAAACAGCCTTCGCGTTGGTCGGACTCGGTGGCTACCTCGCCATTTTCTCAACCGCCGATCCAGTCCATGTTTCACTGACCATTTTGGCCGCCATGATCGCCCTGAATATTTTGGGTGCCTCCAAAGCGTCTTTGCTCCAAACAATCATTGTGAGCGCTTGTTTGGTGGGGCTGATCATTTTCGTCATCATTGGCCTGCCACAAGTCGACCCAGCCTTACAAGAGCCCGCCCTTCCCATGGGCGCCATGGGGGTGCTTGGCGGTGCAGGGTTCGTTTTTGTCTCCTACGCCGGTGTCACCAAGATCTGCTCTGTGGCGGAAGAGGTCAAGAACCCCGAACGGAACATTCCCCTCGCGATGTTCTTGGCGCAAGCCACCGTCATGACGCTGTATGCCTTGGTGTCATGGGTCATCACCGGAAATGTGCCCTACGAAAGCATGGCCAACGACGTGGCACCCATGGCCACAGCTGCAAAAGCCATCGGAGGCGACACCGCACAAGTCGCTGTGTCTCTCCTCGCAGTGGCCGCACTATCGAGCATGTGCAATGCAGGTGTAATGGCATCCGCACGCGACCCCTTCGCCATGAGCAGAGACCGAATCTTCCCAACAATTTTTTCGAAGATTCAACCCAAACTGGGAACACCCGTCTTTGCCATCTTGCTCACCGGACTCCTTTTGGTCAGCTTGGTCACCTTTCTTCCGGTCGTAAAGCTCGCCAAACTCGCGAGTGGGTTCAAGATCTTCATTTTTTGCCTGGTCAATCTCACGGTCATCGTTCTGAGAGAAACGGGTGTGCGCTGGTACCACCCGAAATTCAAAAGTCCTTTTTATCCGTGGATACAGGTCGCTGGAATCGTTGGCGGAATTTGGCTGCTGTACCAGCTGGGTGTAATGGCCATTGCAGGTGTGACCTTGGCCGTCATTATCGGCTCACTCTGGTATTTCTTCTATGTACGGCGGCGGGTCGAACGAAAGAGCCTCTTCCAAATGCTGTGGGGCGAAGCACACGCGCTCAAAGCCACAGAAGAAGCAGAAGCAGAAGAGCGTGCAAGCGCGGGTGATCCTCGGGTCATCGTACCGGTCTTTGGTGGCGAACCTGCACCCGGCAGACTCGTTCAGTTGGCGGCCAGCTTTGTAGAACGCGGAAAGCTGGAGGTATGCCGCCTAGAAGAAGTGCCCTACCAAGCGCAACTCACTTCATTCCTTGAAACCGATGAAGAGACAGAACTGCTCGCCGCACACGCAGCAAAAATCGGCGACCAAGCACACGTAGAGGTGGTGTTCAATGACATCATCACCCACAACGCCAAAAATGCACTGCACAACCATGCCACAGCCACCGATGCGGACTGGATTGTCATGGAATGGCCCACCCGAAGTGAACTGCACTACATCATCCGGCACCCTTTCGCATGGTGGATGAACAACCCCCCATGCGATCTCGCCATCTTTCTCGATCGAGCGGGCACCTTCGATGGCGATACCAGCGATGATTTTCAACGCATTCTCGTCCTCGCCGAGCCTGGGCCTTATGACTCCTTGATGGTGCACGTCGCGGACTGCTTGGCAGCCACGCAAATGGATGCACGGGTGACACTGTTTTGGCCCATCTCCGAAGACGCAGGCGCCCTTGAGGTGGACCAGAACCGCCAATACCATGAACAGTTGTCATCGTTGTGTGCATCCCCCTGTGACAGCCGAATCGTACGTGGACCCGACCCCTATTCAACCATTGCAGATGTCACGTCTGACTACGACCTGCTGATCTTGGGCGCACCAGAAGAAAACACCCTGCGCACTTTGTTCAAAGGCTCAAAAGAGCACAAGGCCGCCTCGGCATCACAGTGCTCCGTCCTGAAACTGAAAGCGCCACGACACCAGGTCCACCACCGCTTTGATCCCCGACGAGAAGACACACAAGAGCAAATGATCTTGGCGCCATACATCCACCATGCGGTGGTTGGTCATCGATTGAAGGTGAACCGCAAAGGTGATTTGTTCAAAATGGTCGGTGAGATGGTGCGGAATGCCAAGGCCACCCAAAGCGAACAATCGGTCATCAACGCCTTGGTCGAACGGGAACGCCAACAAAACACAGCACTGCGGGAAGGCGTGGCCATTTCCGCTCCAACGGTTGAGAGCCTTCGACACACACAAGTCGTCATTGTGACCCTGGATAGGGCCATCGATTACCAGAGTTCGGGAAGGCCCATGGTCGATGTCGCCTTGTTGGTGTTGGCACCCCGAGCCGACAGACAGTCCCAATTGTGGGTCCTCGAGCGGTTGGCACGAATGGCGCTGCGCTCGGACCTGCTCCAAAAATTACGCGAAGCAAACAACGAGGATGAGATTCAAGAAGCCATCCTCTCTGTGGTGGGTGGCAACAAAATCTAAGCCTTCGCGTGCTCCGCCCTATCGGGTGCCGGTAGAACCAAAACCACCCGTCCCGCGGGCGGTGGCATCCAGATCATCCACAAGTTGAATTTCTGCTTGGGGTGCTGGCGTGATCAACATTTGAGCAATGCGCATGCCCCGTTCGATCTCAATGGGTTCTGGGCCAAGGTTGATCAACAGCACTTTCAGTTCGCCCCGATAGTCTGCATCAATGGTTCCGGGTGCGTTCGGCATGCTGAGACCCTGACGGAAGGCCAATCCAGACCGCGGCCGGATCTGACCTTCCCAACCTGTGGGAATGGCCAGCCGAAGGCCTGTGGGAACAGCCGCACGGGCCATGGGTTCCAAGACAAGCGATTCAGCAGCACGAAGGTCCATGCCCGCAGAGCCTGACGTCGCATAAGAAGGAAGGTCCAGGCCCTCCCCGTGAGGGAGAACCTGGACCTTCAATGGTGGTGGCTGAAGCACGAGACTTACAGCGCCGCCTCAAGGGCTTCCTTCCGAGACAAGCGAATCTTTCCAGAGCGCCTGTCGATCTCGATCACACGGACCAAGACTTCGTCACCTTCGTTGACGATATCGGTGGTCCGCTCCACCCGCTCGTTGGCGAGGTGGCTGATGTGAACCAAGCCTTCTGTACCGGGGAAGATCTCGATGAAGGCACCGAAATCTACACAGCGCTTCACAACGCCCAAGTAGAGTTTTCCGATTTCAGCTTCGCGGGTCAGCTCTTGGATCATTCCAAGTGCCTTCTCGGTCGCCTTGCCGTCAGAGCTTGCGATGAGCACGGTACCGTCGTCTTCAACGGTAATGCGAACACCACACTCTTCCTGCATGCCACGGATGGTCCGACCACCAGGGCCGATGATGTCCCGGATCTTCTCTTGGTTGACCTTGAACTTGGTGATGCGCGGCGCGTTTTCGGCGATGTCATCACGGGGCTCGGCAATCGCCTTCGCCATTTCGTCCAAAATGTGGATCCGGCCTTCGCGGGCTTGGCCCAAGGCCTTCGCCATGATCTCGCGACTGACCGAGTCGATCTTGGTGTCCATTTGGAACGCGGTGATACCGTTCTTGGTTCCAGTGACCTTGAAGTCCATGTCGCCAAGGTGATCTTCATCGCCAAGGATGTCGGAGAGAACTGCAAAGTCATCGCCTTCCTTGATGAGACCCATCGCGATTCCAGCAACCGGCGCCTTGAGGGGAACACCGGCATCCATGAGTGCAAGCGTAGAACCGCAAACACTGGCCATGGAACTGGAACCGTTCGACTCGAGAACATCCGAGCAGCACCGAAGTACGTATGGGAAGTCCTCTTGGCTTGGAAGCACAGGAATGATGCTGCGATGCGCAAGCACACCGTGACCAATCTCACGACGCTTCGGTCCGCGAAGCATGCGTGCTTCACCGGTACAGAAGGGTGGGAAGTTGTAGGTCAACATCCAACGACGGAATTGCTCTTGCGTACCGGCGTAGTCGATGCGCTGTGAGTCCATTTCCATGCCGAGGGCTGCCGTCACGAAGGTTTGGGTCTCGCCACGGGTGAACAGGGCAGAGCCATGTGCATTGGCGGATTGGCCAACACGACAATCGATGAAACGAATCTCATCGGTGGCACGGCCATCGATGCGGGTACGGGTCGCGAGAACCGCCTTCCGCATGGTCTTGCCGATCATCTTGTCCCATGCGCCCTTGGCGTCATTGGTCTTCGCTGCGATGACGTCTTCGTCTTCGTCTCCGGCCACGAGGCCTTCGATAACCGCGTTGCGTGCAGCCTTGAGGGCCACTTTGCGCTCATGCTTGCCCGTGATGGCCATCGCTTCCGAAAGAGAAGCAGAACCATTGGACTCAACATAGGCGACCACGTCGGCGTCAAGCTCGGATGCCGGAGCCACTTCTGCTTTATCCACACCTGCGATGGAGCGAAGCTCCTCGATGGCACCGATGATCTTCTTGATCTCGGAGTGGGCGTAGTCCATGGCGTCCATCATGGCGTCCTCAGACATCTCGTTCGCGCCACCTTCCACCATGCAGACCGCGTCGACGGTACCGGCCACAACCAAGTTGAGCTCGGCTTCTTCCATTTGGACACGGCTTGGGTTGCTGATCAGCTGACCATCCACCTGCGATACCCGCACACCTGCGATGGGGCGTTGAAGTGGTGCGTTCGAGATGTGAAGGGCAGCCGAAGCGCCACACATTGCGAGCGTGTCGGTGTCCGTGGTCTCATCGTAAGAAAGCACGGTGGCGATCACCTGTGTTTCGTTCCGATAGTGCTTCGGGAACTGTGGACGAATTGGGCGATCGATCATGCGAGAGATCAAGGTCTCACGCTCGTTCGAGCGACCTTCGCGCTTGAAGTAGTTGCCAGGGATGGTTCCGTATGCACCGTTCCGATCTTGGTATTCCACAGTAAGTGGCAAGAAGTCGAAGCGGGCGGGACCACCGGTCACGGCAGTCACGAGAACGGCTGAATCGTCCATACGAACGATCACAGCGCCATCGGCCTGCTTGGCCATAAGACCAGTTTCAAAAGTCATTGTACGTCCGCCGATTTCGACAGACACAGATTTGGTTTCCATTTATTTCTCCAGATACACGGGCGCGCATACAACAAGTCCAATCGTTGTTACGCCCGATTTTATTAGGGTTGCGCACAGCGACGCTGTACGCCCCACAAGCAGGACGGGCTCAGGCTCCAAACGTTGTGCCGAGATTCCCGTAGACCTGCGAAGGTTGAATGCGTGTGTTCATTCAAGCCGCGAAGACCTGCGGACATTCCGGCGATCGGAATGGGAAGCGAGTGTGGTTAAGTTTAAAAAGAACAATAAAAAAGGGCGACCGAAGCCACCCTTACTTTCGTTTAACGACGGAGTCCAAGACTCTTGATGATCGTCTGGTATCGCGCCTCTTCTGTTGTCCGCAGATACTTCAGCAGACGACGACGGCGGCCAACCAACTTGAGCAGGCCACGGCGAGAGTGATGATCTTTCTTGTGAGTCTTGAAGTGACCCGTCAGATAGGTGATGCGCTCAGTCAAGAGTGCAATTTGAACCTCTGGAGAACCGGTGTCACCCTCGTGGGTAGCATAGGTTGTCATCAGTTCAGTCTTGCGTTCCGCAGTCATAGCCATTTTGTTGTCTCCTTCTTTATCGTTTCAGCAGGTTGTCTTCGGATGGCATACCGAAGGGTGCCGCTTGAAACGTTGACAGCCGCTTATCGCCCGTTGGGACGGGAGAGTCAAGCGAATACGCACATCTATGAACGAATAAATTCCTCAGATCGCCATTCCATACACACCATACAGCAGCATTTTAGGGCTGATTGTGCGCAAATCAACGAACTGTTTTTTGATTTGTCGGGGACGCATATAAAAGCGACGGAGGGCCCACGACTGCATTTTGACCAAGGTTGCCGGGTCGTAACCGTGGGGGTGATAAATCAACCGATCGGGGTCTGGATTGAAAGTTGTGTAGTTTTCCCAGTCATCCCGGAAAAGATCCTTTTGCCAACGATCCTCAAAGAGCTTTGATCCTGGAAATGGCACCGTGATGGCGAATTTGGCGAAATCCAGGTCCAAATCCACCGCAAACTCCACGGTTTCCTTGGTCATTTCCGGTGTTTCACCGGGCATACCAATCATGAATAGACCGACCGTTTGAAGGCCTGCTTTGCGTGCATTCTCAACGCCCACCCGAACCTTGCTCGTGGTGATTTTCTTGTTCACATTTCCCAACAACAAATCCACGCCAGACTCAATGCCCATCAAAACCCTGCGGCAACCACCGTCGTACATCATCTGACAGGTTTGTTCGTCCAAACGGTCCGCACGCGTTTCACTGAGCCATTGGCATTTCTTATCGAGTCCACGGGCAACCAATTCGGTACAAAATGGTTCAAGGTCCTTCTTCACCAATGGAAAAATTGGATCGATAAAACCGATTTGCTTTACACCGAATCGCTCGACCAAGTATTCATACTCATCCACAATCTTGATTGGATCTCGGCGGCGATAGACTTTGCCTCCCGTATGAATCAAAGAGCAATAATCACAACGATACGGACACCCGCGAGAACCAGAAATGGTCAACACAGGCTTCGCAAAATCCGCAAAGGGCAGCAAACCATACTTGTGGTACGGAAAGAGATGCCAAGCCGGGTATGGCAGCGAATCCAAATCTTGGTTGATGGCGCGCGCCTGGTTGGTCACGGGACTCCCATCCGCCGCCCACGTCAGGCCGTCAATGGATGAAAAGTCCGTTTCGTTCTTTGCCAACGCATCCACAAGTTCACAAACCGTGATCTCCCCATCTTGATGAACCGCGAAATCTGCATCGCCCGATCGCACAATGTCCGACGCGAAAACATCCGCATGCACACCACCCCAAACGATGCGGGATTCAGGCAAACGCTGACGAAGTTGCTGACTGATCGCACTGCAAACCGGCGCAGATGGGGTCAATACCGTCATTCCAATCAACTCAGGACCAAACCGCATGGCCTTTTGGACGACTTGGTTCACGTCCAAACGTTCCGCAAACATATCGATCACGCGAACATGGCAGCCATGTTGCTCCAAAGCGGCCGCGATATACGCCAAGCCGATACACGGCATCGGCTCCAACAGGCCCGCAAAGCGGCCCAGTTTCTGAAGGTTCATCGCAGGATTAATCAATAAGACGCGCACAGTAGATCTCCGACCGTTTTACAGTCTATCTCCTCCTCGCCCCTCATGGGTTTCCTTTGGTGAGGTCCGGAAGGGGTTCAGGCGGCAAAATGTTTCCATTGCTCGCTGGAATGTCCGCCCGCAGCATGGGCAGGTCTTTCCGTATATAAATGTGGAACCAAACCGGATCTACATCCACCATTTTCCATGGTTTTTGATGCTGGATCGCGTACTGCTTGTAGCGCTGCTCAAGCTGATCCGGCCAACTTTCTGGCATCTCGACCCGTTGGGCTTTTTGGCTCACAATACTGCGAACCGGGAGCACAGCCACAGGGTTCTCTTGAAGTGCCTGTTCGGGTGTCACCCCCCCGCCAAGGCGACCACTCATATCGATCAATGGCCGACGCGAATAGTATCCAATCACACCAGGTCTATGAACCACAACACGATCATCCGAACCAAATCGCCACAGCAGAAACCGCCCCATTCCCCGACCTTGGAGGTAATGGGACAGGCGCGACCGTCTGATGTCCTCGACCGCCTGTTCACCCTGTCGCCCATCGATGCCCACCACCAACAAAACCATCAAGAGGGGGAACCACAGTGACCGATGCATGTGCATTGCATGGGCGACGAAAACAGCCATGACACCAATGGCAGGCAACAGGGCCACACCAAAGCCACCCGCTTCCTGCCCAAGAACCAACGCGGAAACCCACCCCACAGCCAAGGCCCATATGTACGGGAACTGAGCACGACGCCAAGAAACCACAAGTCCCAGGAGCGACAACAAGCACAGCGCAGGCATCCAAGAAAATATCGCCGAAATGGATTCTGGACCGATCAATACAGGAGGCACCCATGTGCCAAACACAGCCCTGCGAATGCCATTCAGCACAACCAGCACAGCTGCCACAATCGTAAGATTTCGCTTGTGGCCCAGGCGGAACCCCAACAGGGCAAGGCCCGCAGCAACGACCTGACCAGAAATACCCGTACAACACAGAAGACCAAGGGCCATGGCCGACTGCCTCCCCTGCGACTTGGTTTTCACATCATTTTCTACCGATGAAGCCGCCCAGACAAAAGCCAAAGCCAACCAAACCGCATCACTGCCGTCCCGTACGCCCGCTGCCACAGGTGCGATGCCCAACATCAACACCGAAAAGAAGGCTGCCTGAGCACTTGTTTTCTTCTTGGCCACAGAAAAAACAAACATGGCGAGGAGGGCATACCCAAACAAGGCCAGGGGCGCCTGCAAATCCACTTCACTCAGGTTGATGCGTCCCATCAACCCAAAAAACGCTACCCAAGCCGGGTTCGTGAAGGCTTCGCATGCAACGTCTTGGCCCGCCAACATCAGGCCATGGCCACGACCAATGCGATCGGAAAAACTCAAGGCCAACAAAGAATTGTCCAGCCACATCGGACCCATAAACCACGCACGGAGGGCCGCCATCAAGCCCAAAACCACCATCAGAATGGTTCCGTTTTTCGCACGGACCACAACCCGCTCGCTCAAGCAGCCCCCATAACCAAATCTGCCAAACTCAAGCCTTCCAAAACCTGTTCCATCGAGATGTAGGACTCAACCCCATCCAAAATGGCCGCAGTAGCACTCAGTTGATCGGTCTTGAACAAGCCGGGAGACTCGGGCAAATCCACCTTCGAGCCATCCAAGTAGATCTCACCGCCCTCTTGACGAACAATGCCTTCTTGAAATTCAAGCACCATTTCCAGGTGACGCTTCAAGCCTTCTTCCATTCGGCAGTCGAGGCCAACGCTCACGTCATCCGGATACTGAAGACGAACCGCCAAATGATTGGGCGTGCACCGCTGAACAGCAACATCCTCGGGCACCCCAATCCCATCGATGATCCGGTGAAAACGAGCAATGTTCGCATGGGCGGGCGTGATGACATTTTTCCGGGCACCACCAGAAAAACGAATGGTGCCGCCCGCGAGGGTCTTGCCAACGCCAAATTCCCGAATCCAGGCCGCGGCGGGTGTCAGCAATTCAATATGCTCCACATGAAGAACGCGATCCCGGGCAACCGACAATGCGAAAAGGCTGGAGGCCTCCCCAGCCGAACCCGCAAGCGGAAATTCACACACGACATGACGATATGCAGACAATGCTGCATGCACTTGGGTCGAGTGGTACGGATCGGGGGAGCAAATCGCAACGGCATCCACATGTTGAAGCAATTCTTCAAAACTATGAAAAGCGCGCAAACCCAGCTTCTCCGGGGATCCGCGCCACCCGCCCACAACGGTCGACCGTGGATCAGCATGCAGGGCTTCGACCCGGGCTTTGCCAGCCCGGCCTACACCCACAACACCCCAGCGGATCGACATCATCTACACACCTCTATAGCGGAGCACTAACATAGGCTGAGTAGGAGGTAGAAATGCGAATCAATGTGGTTGGGGCCGGGATCATGGGCCTGAGCACCGCTTTGGCTTTGGTGGAAGCAGGTCACCGTGTGACGATCTTTGAGCAGGGCCCCATTCCGAACCCTCTCGGGTCCAGTGTGGATTCCCACCGATTGATTCGGCACCCGTACGGAGCAATGGCTGGCTATGCGCGGATGATCAATTCCGCCTACACAGCATGGGAGCTCATGTGGGGCGCACTCGGTCAGACCTTGTACGAGCCCACCGGCACCTTGGTGCTGGCCAGAGATGTATTGACTTGGGCCGAACAATCGCTCACTGACATGGAAGACATGGGCATCCGTGCAGAAGTCTTGGATCATGCAGGAATTCAATCGCGGGCACCGATGCTGTCCACAGAAGGCGTTGAGTTGGCGGCATGGGTCGATTCGGGCGGCGTGTTGCTTGCGGATCAAATCATCACTGCGCTCGCGGGTCACTTGTTGCGACGCGGAGCCACCATTCGAACCCATACCTTGGTTGCGGAGATCGAACCGGAGCGAAAAACTGTCGTTTTGGAAGATGGCGAAAGAATCCGGGCCGATGCCACCGTGATTGCGGCGGGGCCATGGGTCCATCGGCTGCGGTCGGGTTTAAAGAAAAAGGTCGTACCAAGCCGGCAACTGGTGCTGTACCTCGAGCCACCTGCCCGCTTCCAAGAAGCATGGAAGCATGCGCCCATGGTGCTCGATATTCACCGCACAGGCGGCATTTACATTGTCCCACCTGTGCGTGGCACAGGGCTAAAGGTGGGCGAGCACGCGTTCACCCTGAAAGGTCACCCAGACAAAGACCGTCAAGCGGAAGAGGAAGAATGTTTTGCCCTGCTGAACGAGTGCAAAGACCGACTAAAAAGCTTGGATGAATACCAAATCGACCAAGGAAAAATATGCTTCTATTCGGTCGAACCCGACGAACAATTCATTCTCGAAGCCGATGACAAAACGCTGCTCATGACAGGTTTTTCTGGGCATGGCTTCAAATTCGGCGCACTGATGGGCCGCCTGGCCGCAGGAGTACTCACCGGAAAAGTGGATGCCGCAGACATCACCCAACTGGCCGCTGGGAAAATCGAGGACACCACCAAAATTGAAGCCCTTACCAGGATTTGTCTGGCGTAAACCGCCGCCGATCTTTTTTGGTTGGGCGCGCGCCCTTTCTCCCTTTTCGGCTGCCGCGATCAAAGGTTGGATCGCCCGGCATGTGTCCTGTGGGCGGTGGGGGTGGGGTGTGATCGATGTACAGCGTCTGTGCCACTTTCGCCGGCCCGCGCTTGTCTGCCAACGCCACCACTTCAAGCACGCGCGGGCCACCGGGTGTCAGCACATCGATGGTGACACCCGCCGTCACACTCTTGCTCGACTTTACGGTCTCTCCATCCATTTTGACATGGCCACCCGTGCACGCATCGGAGGCCATCGAACGTGTTTTGAACATCCGAGCTGCCCACAGCCATTTATCGATCCGAACCTTTTCCACCGGTGATACTCCACACCTTCTTTCAGCAGGGTAGCAGGGACAATGCACTTTCGGTTCTATTACGATGTTGTTTGTCCGTATGCCTACTTGGCATCCCTCCGTGTCGACCAGATGGCTGAACGGGTGAATGCAACGGTAGAGTGGTGCCCTGTCTTGTTGGGCGGACTGTATCGACACCATGGGACGGATGATGTGCCCGCTCAGGGCTGGACACCCAACAAAGTCAAACTGGGTGCAGAAGACTTGTTGCGGGAAGCGCAATCAAATGGCGCGCCCTTTGCGCACAACCCGCTTCACCCGCAGCGCTCTGTGACCGCCATGCGGCTCATTGTGGCTGCCACCAAAACACAACGAAAGCCGCTCAGTCAGGCTCTGTATCGTGCGTATTGGGTAGACAGCCTCAACATCAACGACCCCACCGTACTCGAGCCCATTGCCGCCGCACACGGGGTGTCGTTCGAAGCCGCAAGCCAAACCGAGATCAAAGACGATTTGCGGCGCCGAACAGCAGATGCTGCTGAGCGCGGCGTATTTGGTGTGCCCACATTTGAAGTCGACGGAACCCTTTGGTGGGGACAAGATCGAATGCACTTGGTGGAAAAGGCCATGGGCGGGAATCACCCCATCGAACCGAAGGTGGCCTCCCCACAGGTTGAGACCATCCAGTTTTTTCACGACTTCTCCAGCCCTTTTTCCTATCTCGCATCCACTCAAATACAGCGCATCGCCGCAGCCAGCGGCGTACGGGTGGAGTACAAACCCATTCTCCTTGGCGCACTGTTTGGTGCCATTGGAACTGCCAACATCCCCTTGTTTACCTTTGGGGCCGCCAAACAAGCCTACGTCACCCGAGATCTGACCGACTGGGCCGCCTGGTGGGGTGTCGACTTTTCATTTGCACCCACATTTCCGATTCGGACCGTGATGCCGTTGCGTGTGGCAATCATCGCACCAGAAACCACAGATGCCATCTACCAAGCCGCCTGGGTGGAAGGCGTCAACATCGGAGAAGCGGATGCCTTGCTCGATGTGCTGAACAACGCCGGGTTTGATGGAAAGACACTGATTGAAGAAACACAAAACCCAACCATCAAAGACACGTTGCGGGCCAACACGGAGGAGGCCGCCGAACACGGAATGTGTGGTGTACCAACCATCCGGGTCAGAACCGACCTGTTTTGGGGGCAGGATCGGCTCCATCGGGTGATGGAAGCCATACAAAAAGCCTAGACACCCACAACCAAGGCCTGCAATTCTTTGATGAGATCGCGAATTTCTGCAGCACGCTCAAACTCCAGCTTGCCGGCAGCGGCTTTCATCTGCTTGCGAAGTCGGGCGATCTCTTGCTCTGGGTTGCTGGCTTTCATGGCGGCCGCCTGCTCAGCGACAGAACGTTCCTTGTCGACCTGAAGGCTCCCCGCACGAAGTAGATCATCCAAGGGAGACTCCACGGCCTTTTGGATCGTCATCGGTGTGATTCCATGTTCTTCATTGTACGTGGCTTGAGTCTCTCGACGGCGGTTGGTTTCATCGATCGCAGCGCGCATAGAGTCTGTGGTTTTTGCCGCGTAAAGAATCGCTCGGCCATCTACATTTCGGGCAGCCCGACCCACCGTTTGAATCAAACTGGTTCGATTGCGGAGAAAACCCTCTTTGTCGGCATCCAAAATGGCCACCAGGGCGACCTCTGGAATGTCCAGGCCCTCCCTTAGGAGGTTGATTCCCACCAACACATCGAACTCACCCTGTCGAAGATCTCGAATGATTTCCATCCGCTCCAGGGTGTCGATATCGGAGTGAAGATATCGAACCCGAATCCCCAACTCACGGTAGTAATCGGTCAGTTCTTGCGCCATCCGCTTGGTCAGCACCGTGACCAATACCCGTTGCTGACTTGCTGCTGCACGGCGAAGTTCTTCCAGTAAATCATCAACTTGGTGCTCGACGGGCCGCACTTCAATGACAGGATCAAGCAGCCCGGTGGGTCGAATGATCTGCTCCACGATCACGCCCTCAGCCTTTTCCAACTCATGTTGTCGCGGCGTGGCTGAAACGTAGACCACTTGGTCAAGCAAGGCTTCAAACTCCTCAAACTTGAGGGGTCGATTGTCGAGCGCTGAGGGCAATCGAAAGCCGTGATCAACCAAGGTTTCTTTGCGGGAACGGTCGCCCTTGAACATGCCGCCTACCTGGGGAACCGTCACATGGCTCTCATCGATGATGAGCAGCCACTCTTTCGGAAAAAACTCGATCAAGGTCGGTGGTGGCTCTCCCTTTTCCCGTCCCGAAAGATGTCGACTGTAGTTCTCAATGCCTTTGCATCGGCCCGTTTCACGGATGAATTCAAGATCAAAACCTGTCCGCTCTTCTAGGCGTTGGGCTTCAAGCAGCTTTCCGAAAGAGTTCAGCTCATACAGACAATCTTTGAGTTCCTCTTCAATGGCTCCAAGCGCTTTGTCCATCTGTTCTTTGGGCGTGACGTAGTGCGATGCTGGGTAAATCGCGACCTGTTCAAGCTCTTCGAGTCGGGTTCCACGCAAAGGATCAACAATGCTGATTCGTTCCACCTCATCCCCAAACAACTCTATGCGAATCGCGATCTCATCTTCAGAGGCAGGAAACACTTCTATGACATCGCCACGCACCCGAAATGTGCCGCGATGGAAATCATGGTCATTGCGGGTGTAGAGAATCTCGATCAATGCACGCAAAAGCTTTCGGCGGGGCCAGTCATCCCCTTTCTCTATGCGGACCAACATGCCGTCATAGGCCTCTCTGGAGCCCAGGCCGTAAATACACGACACAGAACTCACGATGATGACATCCTTTCTCTCCAAAAGAGACTTGGTCGCACGGTGCCGAAGCTTGTCGATGTGCTCGTTGATCAGCAGATCTTTTTGAATGTAGGTGTCGCTCGAAGGAACATATGCCTCGGGCTGGTAATAGTCGTAGTAGCTGACAAAATACTCGACCGCATTGTCCGGAAATAGACCCTTCAATTCGCCATAGAGTTGGGCCGCCAAGGTCTTGTTGTGGCTGAGCACGAGTGTGGGCCGATCGGTGTGTTTGATGAGGTGAGCCATCGTAAACGTCTTGCCTGTACCCGTTGCACCCAACAACACTTGATGTTGTACGCCCTGATCGATGCCCGCACACAAGGATGCGATGGCTTGAGGCTGGTCACCAGCAGGCACAAATTCCGTTTGTAAGGTGAAGCGGCCCATCGATTTACCGTTGCGACCGGGGACTGTTGATGGCGGTCAGGGCACACAAAACACCCAAGCCCATCAATCCAAAAAACTTGGATTCCTGCAGCCACCAATGCATGTCTGGCATGACGCGCTGAAGGGGGCGCAACCAATACAAGGGCCATGCAGTAAAAAAGACGGAGGCAAGACCAAACAGCCAGCCCAACCGACCCAAACGCCCATCCAGCAAGGAAGCACCCACCACCGCTGCAGGGAACACTGCCATCACCAAATGGTGCTCATAGGTGTACACAGGCGTCACCAAGAGGAGCACCGTGAGCGCACCAAACAAGCCGGCCTCTCCCAGCCGATCTCGCCGGACCCGCCCAAACCAACAACAGGATGCCAGCAAAACAAGACTTGTAATCTTGCTGAATAAGCGTGCATCACCACTCAATGAGTGGGGGGTTGGACCCGGCCAAAGCTGATTGAACAAGTCTGGAATAGAGTGGTTGGCAGGCAGCCCGATCTTCACCGACAAGCCGTGGTAGTGGCCCGTGGAAAAGCCGGGCAGTATTTCCGTATAAAAACGCCACTGTGTGTCCCAATCCACCCAAGGCAGACTCACCACACTAAGCCCAATGGCTGTTCCCACTGCCGTCACAATCGGCACCCAGCGACGTTGAGCCAAAAACCCAAAAAGGTAGAGTGCCGGAGACATTTTCGCCATGGCAGCTACACCCACCGCTGCGCCACTGCGAAGCCAAAGTCCCAAGACACCTGCCATGAGCACCAACACATTCGCCTGGCCCATCTTGGCGTTGTCCGTGATGGGTGTGAAGCCCAAAGCCAGAACACCCAGAACCACCCACGGAGCACGAAACCAAAACCGAAAAACGGCAAAGCACACCAGCAAGGCCAGCTGGTTGATTCCGAAAAATAGTTTGTAGCTGGTGCTGAGACTGAAACTGGGAGACCACAACACCGAAAGCAAGAATGGGGGTGGGTAAAAGTAGGGATGAACGCTCTTTCGGGTCTGTTCCTTTCGGGCCCGCTTCGACAAAGCCTTTGTGTCATAGGGACTGTCACCATCCAATACTTGGGCCGCTGCATAGCGGTAGGTCGCGAAATCGCGTCCATGTTTGGCGCGACTCACTCTCTCCCAAGCGGGACCCGCACTCAGCAGCACATAGCCAAGCAGAACCAGCGCAAACAACCATGGTCGGTTTCGTCCCATGAGTCCCCTTATCGCACCTGAGCCCGCGGGAAGTCTACTTCGAAAACCTCACCGGCTTCCACGTCCACCAACAACACTCCGTACGGGTCGAAAGCCAGGCGGTACTCAAGCAACTGACGACGCGTGGGTGGAAAAGCTGGATCGGGGGCCCGTTCGCCTGTTTTGACTTCGGCAATAAAGCGGGCACCCTCCCGTTCAACCAACAAATCAGCCCGAAGTTCCACCTCTTCTTCTTCACCATCCACACAGATCCACCACAAACACCGAACTTGGCGTTCAAGAATCGTGTACCCGATCGACTCCAACAGTGATTCCGCCGCGACTTCTCCCGCTCCGGCACGTTCTGCACGCTGAACAGCTCTCCGATGGCCCCGCTGTCCGCGCCAACGACCCAGCAACAGCAAAAAGGCCACGACCAATACGAGTGAAACGATGATCAAGGTCGAAAAGTCCATCTACACCCATCACCCGTTCCACACAGAATGCGAAGAAGATTGGACGAACACACACAAAAGTCGCTACCTGAAGATCCATGTCCGCGTCTTCTGCCATTGGCGTGCTCGTACCCACAGATGGAACAGCACCCACCGTCCCGCCAAACGAACGCCCTATCGGAAGAGCGGCAGCGCAGTTGGTTGCACAAGGATTGGATGTAATTTTTGGAGACACCCTTCACAAAGGATGTATTTCAGGATTTCGAATCCGAGGAAATCAATGGGAAAAAGCCGATCGAATTCCCGTGATGGGTGTTCACGATCGATACCCATCACAGATTCGGGCTGCGCAATACGAAAACATACGCGCCGAACTCTGTGGTGTACCCATGGGGAATTCACTTGAGTTCACCATGCTGTGTCGAGACAAGCTGGCCGCTCAAAACGCCTTTCATTCTGCCGGGGTTCGAATGCCGCCGGTCGCGCATGACCCCAATCATTTTGAGGCACGGCTAAAAGAGTGGGGTTCCGCTTTCATCAAACCCCAATTCGGTGCCTTGGGCATCGGTGTGCAACGTGTTCAACCAGGCGACGTACTGCCAACGCACACCACAGGCGTGGTGGAGAATCGGCCCGACCCAACCATTCTGCAAGCGGCCATTCAGCCGCCATCAGGCTGGGCGTCCAAAACCGTTCGTGTGCTCATCCAACGAACACCCCAAGGTGGGTGGTTCTCCGGCATCCCTGTTGTTCGCCAAAGCCGCACAGATCCCGTGGCCAATGCAGCCAGGGGTGCGGAAGTGGCTCCCGGCCCCGAAGTGCTTTCCGAGAAGAACCTTGAACGCATCCAGCAAGAAGTCCTCTCCATCTGCGGTGTTTTGGAGCAAATGAAAGCCGCCAACCACATGGTGGAGGCCGGTATCGACTTGGTGATGGATCACAATCATGAGCCCTGGCTCATTGAAATCAATTCTCGTCCACGTGGAAGAATGGAAGTCCTCGCATCCACCAACCCGGCAACCTACTTGGAGGCCCACATCAACGCGTGTGCACGCCCGCTAGAAGTCATCGCACAATGGATGAAAGCTGAGAGCTGATCCGGCGTGAAACGCCCCCGAAACAACGCCGGATCAACCCTTGCTTCAACCACCGTACAAGGTCTGTCCGATGGCACGCCGAGCGTCTACCCCTGGGTCTACGAAGCGCACACCCGCCAGTTTTTGCCCGGGAGGGCATCCTCGACGAGAAACATGCCGCACCTCAATGGTGACAGGCACGCCTTTGACATCGTCCGTTTCCAGCCAAACAGTGACACGGCGACCGACCCAAAGGCCCACCTCCCGTGCATCGTACCGAACTGCCGCGCCCCCGCTAGACAGATCGACCACCGGAAAAGACTGAAAACCGCGATTGGTCATCATGGCCAGCCGCACCCCGGATGAGGCTGGAATAAGTTGTCTTACTTCAGAACGCCGACTCAGCCGCTGCACAGAATGTGGGCGGGTCAGCTGCCAGCTGCCCGGCATCGGCGATTCAGTAATTCGAGTAAAAAAGACGAGATTGTCTTCCGCGAAACAATAGTCGACCCTTACGCTCTGGCCACACTCTATTCGTGCGGCTCGACTCACGTTGGACTGTCTTCCCAAGAACAAAAGCTGTCCAACACCCGATTCAATCTCGAAAGTTCCAGGTACGCGGAGATAACTAGAAGTCATACAAGCAGCCATTCGCTCCGAACCCGCCTCTTCCAAATGGCGGGCAATGGCTTTGGGCCGAACTATGTGCGGAACTGTGGCGTAGCTCATCAAGACTCCAAACGAGGCATGGTCATGAATACGGATCTTTGGGTTGTCCCCATGAGGGGTCTGCGAAAAAAAAGTGATCACGGTACGCTGTAAACATGCTTTTTCTACTCGTTCTCGCATGCGCCAAAGCGCCCAGCCCAGCCGTGATGCCGAGATCCATGGATCTCGGCCCCAATTTGCGGGCGGAACTGGTCACAGATGGCCCGATAGAAAAGCGCTTGGCCACAGCGGATGGTGCCGATTTGGTCATCTACTACATGGGCGAACAAAAGGGCTCTTTGGCGCCTTGTGGCTGCGCGGATCGGCCACGAGGAGGACTGCCCAGGGCGGCCAGTTATCTCCAACAATCCACGCCGGGCATCATCCTGAATACGGGGTATTGGATGGATGATGGCCAAGGCATCGATGGAAACCCCCGGGCGGATGCAACCCTAAAGAACCAATGGATGATTCGGGGACTACAAACACTTCCTGCCGATGCTGTTCACGTCTCGTTCAACGATCTCTTCGGCTTGGCCACCTTGCCAGATGCCACGCCCGATTTGCCGATGGTCAGCGCAAATTTACAAGGCCCTGGAATCGCTTCTTTCATTGTGATTGAAAGAAATGGACAACGAATCGGCGTCACTGGCATCTCTCACCCAGGACACCCGGCCGTCTCCACGCCAGGGTACACCCGTTCTTCACCTTTCTCCGCGGCTCTACCCATTGTGAAAGAACTTCATGCATCCACCGATGCGGTGATTCTCTTCGCCCACGGCGCACAAGAAGCAGCGAAAAAATTGGCCCGTACAGGCGATGTCGATGTGGTGATTGACACCAATGCACACCAAAGTTTCGAGCCGCCTTTTCAGATCGAAAATGCCTTTTGGGTGCGCTCCCATGTACAAGGATTGCGACTCGGTGAACTCCGGATGGGCACCTCAGAACAAGGGGAGCGGTGGGCGTTTGACCGTAAAATCGATCTGGATGCAAGCCTGCCAGATCACGCTGTTCTGCATGCGCTCGACGCGGAAGCAACAACTGAAATCAAAACCTTAGAAAAGGCGCTATTCAACCGCTGACTAAAACACCCAGTAGACGCCCAAGTAGGGTATCGGCGCCACGGGCAACTTCGGAAACCAATCTTCCCAGCCGCGAATATGAAGGTTCGACTGTTCCTTCTCAACCCGCTCGGTCAAGGCTTCGTCTGCAATGGGAATGGGATTTCCAGGCATGACCAGATTGAGGCCGAGAGCAATGCGTGCATGGTTCCCGATTCGGGTCACATAGGTTGGGTGCAATTCGGCATACCACCCACCGCCGTTCAGATAGTTCAGCGGATGAACACGCAACACCGTATTGAATGAACTGCGATCACTGGAGAGGTATTCAAAACCCACAACAACAGGAACACGAACACCCGTGAACAACCAACCCGGATTTGTGTCTCCCTCCGAAATGTCTTCCACTTGGTGACCAAAGACCAATGGCGCTCTCGTCATGGTGAGCGAGTAATACCAATCACCGCCATACCCCGCACCCGCGACGAAATCGTCGGAAAATTGCAGGGTGACTTTCAATACATCGTAAAAAGCACCCACTCCCATGTGAAGGCGGGCCTTGTCGGACATCCGGTAGGAATTTCGGAGCATCGTCCCCAAGGAATAGGATGGGAAACCCATCTTCGCCCATGGCCATTCCGCCCACACGCCGGGCTCGAGACTGAGCGCCTTGGACTCGTCCTGCATCAGGGCCCATTTCAGTTGGGCATTAAAGCCGAAGTACTGGCCTGCGATGCGTGTCCGTAAATCCACGTTGTCCGACAATCCAAAGGATGATTGCCCCAAACCCAAATGAACCTGAGCATTGCCCGACCCCACCGTGTGGGCGCTCTCTGGCATTTCATGCGCATTGAGGCTGGGAGAAAAACCGCGCAGATCCTTCTCCTTGGCAACAGCTGATGTCTCTTGCATCAGGGCCGGAGACTCCTGCACGGCAGGAATCAGGGGATCCACATCTTCGTCATCGTCCTCCTCCGTGCCCAAAACATCCTGGTTGAGAATATCTGTATCCGCTGCAGGGGCTTCCGCTGCAGGGGCTTCCGCTGCAGGGGTTTCCGCTGTAGGGGTTTCCTCTGCAGAGGGTTCATCCACAGCAGGGGCCTGCTCATCCTCCTGCGCAACAGCAGGAAAAGACAAGAACATGGTGGTCAGCAGAACAAGCACACGCATGGCGGCCTCCGTCACGAACGCTACCAGTGAACCAATGTACCGTCAACGCTCAGACGAGCGAGCGTACCTTAGCCGTCGTCGCCAATGGCCTCGACAGGGCAGTTCTCAAGCGCTTCATAGCACTGAGCCAACTCTTCCTCATCACCTGGCTGCTTGTAGCAGATGTCGTGATCTTCATCGTCACTCATTCGGAAGTTGTTGGGTGCTGCGTCGGAACAAACCGAGCAAAGAATGCATTCCTTGTCGACATAAAAGGACACCGCTTGACCACCGATGGTGACCTTGCCGGTAACGTTGTCTTCCCACTTTTCTTCTGGATCAGCCATGACATCTCCTTGTCTTCCCGCCAAACACTGCTACGTCTCCGTTCTACCCAACACGTTCACCCTTTGCAACAGGATAGATGAATCCCATGTCTATTCTTAAAGTAGCACGCATGGGCAACCCCGTATTGAGACGGGTTGCCGAGCCGATTCCTCCCGAACTCATTTTGAGTCCCGCGGTGCAGCAACTCATTCAAGACATGCTGGACACCGTGCTCGAGTACGACGGCGTAGGCCTTGCAGCACCGCAAGTTCACCACAGCCTGCGGCTCGTCCTTCTGTGCCTGAACCCAGAAGAGGGGTTCGAAGCCTGGATCAATCCAGTGCTCACACCAACAACTTCCGAAGAATTGGTAACAACGGAAGGCTGCCTAAGTGTTCCCGGATTGCGCGGGGATGTGTCGCGACCCTCTGGCATCAAGGTCGAAGCATACGATCACCAAGGCCAACATTTCGAACGACACCTCGAGGGCTTTCCAGCGGTCGTAGCACAACATGAATGCGATCATCTCGATGGGGTGTTGTATGTGGACAAGGTCGACACCCACACCTTGAGCTTTCTCGAGGAGTTCCGGCGATACGCGGACGCCGGTGACGAAGAAATAGAAGAAGAATAGGAATACCCATGGGCTTTTTTGCACGACTCTTTGGAACCGACGCCGAATCTAAGATCGCGCGTGCGCAACGATTCATCGACAGCGGGGAACACCACGAAGCACGCTGGGTTCTCGAGGGACTTGATCACCCAAAGGCCGAAGAATTGATGACCGTGGCCCGAGAAGGGCTCATCGAAGGGAACTTGGAAGAAGCACAGGCGCGCTTTTCAAGCGGGGACCGGGTGGGTGCAGAAGAACATTTGGTGCTGGCCCGAAATTTTGGCGCGTCTTCCGAACAACTCCGAAACACACGCCGTTCGGGGCGCCAAGCAATGCCCGCACCCAAGGTGAAAAAACAAGAACCTGTCGCGCCCGTTGGCGAAGACCCCATTTGGTCTCTGCCTCCGGATGACCCTAGATTGCGCTACGCCCTGATGGTCGAAGCCTATCCTGAAGGCCTGCGGGAACGGTTGATGAACTTGGGTGCTGGATTCGCAGAGGCAGCCCTAAAAACCGACAATGGCGACCCTGAAGGGGCCGCAAAATTACTCGGTGCATTCATTGAAAAAGACGATGTGGTCCGCTTCGAAAGGGCCCGTGCCTCCATCGCAACCGGAGCACTTCCTGCCGCCGCATCCGATTTGATGCAATTTGGGGATGCCGTTGGACATCAGCGAATCGGAAGCCACCACACAGCCGTCATGATGGTTCAAACGCTTGCCCAGCTGGGACGAGCGGGCGAAGCGCTGGAAAGAATCGTTCCGGAAATAGACCGATCCACCACACCCCACGATCAATTGGTGATGAGAAGCGCCGAGGCGCAACTGTTGTTTGCCCTCGGACGGGATGAAGAGGCCGACACCAAAACATCCACACTGCTTCGGGAATCGAGCCGTGACATGGGCTTGGTCAAGCTACTTAGCCGCATCCGAAACCGAAGAGGGCAGCGGGTCAACGCAATGGCCATTCTGGAAGATGGGCTCAACCGGTGCTGCTCCGCACCTGGAAAATGTGGTTCTCAACCGCTTGATCTCGAAGCGGTGAGAATGCTGGCTGGGATGTACCTTGAAGACAACATCGAGCCAAAACGATCTGCGGAATTGCTTCGCGATATCGAGAAACACAGAAAGCAGGCCAACTGGGATGACGCGTACCTCGATGCGCTCGTTGATCGCAATCAGGGCAACGCTTCCGTCACTGAAAAAGTGAACCTCTTGGGGCAGGGGCTCGCACCCAACGACCCGCGGCAAAGCCGACTGAACCAATCCTTTCCCAATATCGGTATCGCCTAGCGAACTTGGCGGTTCCTGGCGATCATGCCTTGGCGAAGTTCAACTTCCCACTCGTACCACCGATCAAAAAAAGCTTGTTGGCGTTCGACCGGTAGATCACCACCCCCATGCTCAAGCCGATGACGTTCGGTGACGCGCTGAAGAATGCAAGCTGCAGCAACAGACACATTCAGTGATTCCGTCAAACCATGCATGGGGACACAGATCGCTCCATCCGCCAAAGAGCGCGCCGTATCGCTCACACCGGTGAGCTCGGCACCCATCAAAATGGCGATGGGCGCATCGATGGGCACCGTGTCCGGGGCAAACGCCCCTTCCATCAAGTCCGCAACATATACTCGAAAACCACGTTCTTTGACCGCTTGGATTGCAGGCGCTGTTTCCGTGTATCGATGAATGTCCAGCCATCGCTCGGACCCGCGCGCAGCACCCTTGGATGGTTTGAATCCATCCGTGACCAAATGAACTTCGTGCACCCCAAAACACTCACAACTGCGCATGATGGCCGACACGTTGTGACGCCGGTGCACAGCCTCCAGTATGACCACCACCGAACCCAAACGTGCCGACAACATGTCGCGAACACGGTCCTGGCGTTCCTCGCTGATGCTCACAGCTTGTACAACACGAGACGTGCACCCGCATAGGGAACAGAGAGGGTTCGGGATGTCGTCATATAGGGCAAATTCGCTCCACCCGACTCGATATCCATCTGCATCAGCCGATCCCGCGTTGCCCAGCGACCTTGGGTCACGGTTTCGCCATCATTGGTGAATGCTTGGATGCGCAATTCACCATTGCTTTCAAAATAAAACCGCAGACGGGTGGTAATCCCACGCAGCAATACACTGCACTCCCATTGCCCAACGACATCTGCATCCTGTGCCCAAGATGCCTGGCTGTTCTTGATCCCCCAGCCTCCGGCGCTGCTCTCGTTCAACGCATTGACCTGCCCCCAAGGAGACCCATCTTGGCCTGCACCCAGCACTTCCTTTGACCCCCATTCCACGCCCACTGGTGTCGGGGAAAGAGACTGCAGCAACGCATCTGGGTCCAGGCGGGGCGCGTGCTCCAATGAGGCCAAAATAGCCCACCAAACCGAGGCCTTGGACTCCCAATACAGCCTTGCACGTCCAAGCCGCTCAGGCCCGACCAAGTTGATGTGGCCGTTGGGTTCAATACCAAAACGTTCAATGGCAACACCTTGCTCCAGCAGCGCAGCGACCAACTCTTCGGGCTTTCCATTGCCGCCCGCGATTCGAAACTCGTAAATCGTACCCTTTTCAGGCTTGTCGGCATCCAACACAGCTCGATCCACAGACACACGGGTCCACCCTATCGGGGGTGCCAGAGCATCCGACCGAGAAGAAAAACCCATCCCCATCAACATGAGCATCGCTGTTGCTAAAAGCCGCATCACGCAGAATGTACCACGTTGTTGCCTCGTCAAATCGCTGCCGCAGTCTTAGTTCATCGCCATGAAGCGAATGCTAAAGGACTGGGCTCTGGCCCTCACCATGGGCGTGGCCATATTCATGGCCATTCAATGGTTGCAACCCAAGCCCCAACTCCCAGAGATTGCACCCGACTTTCAGGTGCAGACAGTCGATGGTGATCTCATTTCCCTCAGCGCATTGCGCGGACGCCCCGTCGTGATCAATTTTTGGGCTTCCTGGTGCGGACCCTGTCAGCAAGAAACCCCCGCGTTCAACCGTTTTCACAAAGCAAATCCAGACATCCCCATGGTCGGTCTGGCCGTAGACTCAGGCAATGCATCCAAGGTCCGACGCACAGCAAAACAATGGGGCATTGAATACCCGGTTGCTGTCGCGACTGGGTCACTACAAAGCACCTACGACATTTCGACATTGCCAACGACCATCATTGTGGCTCCAGACGGCAAGGTCGCAGACATTCATGTGGGCATGATGTCGGAGAGACAATTGGCTCGCGCAATTCCCTAAACAGACAATGGATCAAATTGGGAATCAAAGGCCCATTGACCTTGCCTTCCATCCGCGCGAACCAAGGGCGATATTCGTTCGATATAGTCCGATCGCGCCAATTCTACGGCACCCATTCGGGTCAGCGTGTCGGTTTGAACTTGGGCATCCACCAAAGCAAAGTTCCACACTTGCAATTGCCGCACCAACCAAACCAATCCGGTTTTTGAGGCATCCGAAGCATGTGAAAACATGCTCTCTCCCGCAAACAATTGGCCGAGGGCCACTCCGTACAGTCCACCCACCAGATCATCCCCAGACCAAACCTCC
>Ga0163108_10000170_pt1 | contig 48435 bp, 42 predicted proteins | sample Fk1155metaG_FD_109644 | JGI IMG/M metagenome (GOLD analysis project Ga0163108, IMG submission 109644) | Marine microbial communities from the Central Pacific Ocean - Fk160115 155m metaG | ecosystem: Environmental > Aquatic > Marine > Oceanic > Photic zone | place: The Central Pacific Ocean...
GTCGTTCCCGATCGTTCGAAGGTAGTCGCCGGCAGCAATCGTTCCCGCGCTACCGGTCGCCGACACATAGGCTGCGAGGTTGTGTCGGCCGCCGCCGATCCGTTCGCAGAGTTCCTCGATCATGCTGCCCGTGACGTGATAGTGCCAGACGGCGTTTCCCAGCTCTTCAAATTGATTGAGGATGACGTGGTCGGGTTTCGACCTTCGGATCTCCCAGCACTTGTCGTAGATCTCCTTAACGTTCGACTCCGAACCCGGCGTTGCGATAATCTCGGCGCCGATCGACCGCAACCAGTCGAAGCGTTCCGACGACATGCCTTCTGGCAGAATCGCGACGGCCTTGCAATCCAGCAGGGCGCTGACGTAGGCACCGCCCCGACAGAAGTTTCCCGTGCTCGGCCACACGAACTTCTGCGTTGTCGAATCAACTTCGCCCGACACGAGCCGCGGCACGAGGCAGCCGAACGCCGCCCCTACCTTGTGGGACCCGGTCGGAAAGTACTTGCCGCACAGTCCAATAATTCGTACTGGAACTCCCGTCAACGCCGAAGGAAATTCGACCCAGTTGCCGTGGTTGAAACCGCCGCCGTGTGAGACCGGCTCGTTTTTCCAAGTCACGCGAAAGAGGTTCGCTGGATCGAGGTCCCAGAGTCCCACGTCGGCCAGCCTATTCTGGATCGCAGCCGGGACCTTCGCCGGGTCCTTCATCTGGGCGATGGTGGGGATGATGATTTTTTGCTTCCGGCACAGTTCGGCCGTTTTGTCGATCACGTCCTGTTAGTACTCCGCCCGGGTTCTCAAGTCAAGTCGACCCTTGACGGCCAAGGGACGCTCTGTCTCCCAAAAAAACAGAAGACTCACGAGAACGCGGGCAAGACATCCTTGGCGATCGCCCGCACCTGGGAGAACATGTCGCGGGCTCGCACACAGATGTTGAAGACTTGTATGCCGGCATCGGCGAATGGCTCCATCTGTTTGATACAGGCATCAGGATCCCCGAAGATGGTCCACCTGCGGATGGTATCCTCCGGCACGGACATGGCGTGGTAGTTATCCTCGTACCACTTCACCTCTTTGTACGCGGCATCGACATCGGGATCGACATACACTCCGGCACAGTAGATCGTTTCGAGCGCGTCGGGATCTCTCCCATATTTTTCCGTCGCCAGTTTCCGCACACCAGGCAGGGCTCGCTTGTATTCGTCCGCCGTGCAGTGGTTCGTCAACCAACCGTCTCCGATTCGAGCCACTCGATCGACCGGCGCTGCGGCAAGCCTGAAACCCTCGACATCGTCTGGACGTTCCCCGACACCAAAGTTTCCGGTCCCCGCCTTGCTGAGATAAGTCCCGGCCGCAACCCAAATCGGCGGGTGCGGTTTCTGATGCGGCTTGAGGCCAAGGCTGACGCCTTCGTACTGCCAGAACTCGCCGTGATGCGTGACCTCGTCCTCCGTCCACAAACGCTTGAGCAACATCAGGCATTCGTCGAACGCCTTGCCGCGTCGTTTTTTGGGCACACCGCACAACTGGTGTTCGAGCTCCACTAAATCACTCTTGCCCGCTCCGATACCGCAGCCGAGCACGACCCGACCCTTGCTGATTACGTCCAGCGTTGCCAGCTCCTGGGCCAGCAGCACCGGATTGTTATAGAGGTGTGGCATGAGAATGTGGCTCGTGATCTTGATCCGTGACGTCTTCGCGGCCATGGCGGCCATCGTCGGGATCGCTCGCCAGCGCGGCTTCGACAGCAGACTGTCGCCGACCGACACGGAATAGAAACCGAGTTCCTCGCACAACACTGCGAGATCAATCAGCCGGTTCAGGTCGTAATCAATCCCCTGCTGCGGCATGAACACGCTCGCGCGATTGTGCAAGTCGATTCCGAGTTTCAGCTTGGCCATCTCTGTCTACTCCCTTACTCCACTGTGCGTCTTCACGGTGACGGGTGCTCAACACTCAAAGTGTTCCGGAGGTCTGGTTCCACCGTTCGTCTTGGTCTCGAGGACCGAACTCTTGAGGTGCGCTCGAATACGATAATACCAACCACCGTGAGGAGTAACAATATCAGGATCATCACGATTCCCAGCACCGCCGCCTCGGTCGTCGCCGAATCCTCAGCCCAGAATTCCCAGATCAGCGTTGAGATGACGACGCTCTTCGACGTCCGCAACATCAGGGAGGCCGACAGCTCCCGCATCGAATGGGCAGCCACCCAAATCGTCACGTTTAGCATCGCCGGCACGATCAGCGGGATGATAATTTCCTTGAACGCACGCAACCGTGAGGCCCCGCTGACACGGGCCGCCTCCTCCAATTCCTGATGGAGCTGAAACATGGCGGCGTTCGTGGTTCGCGTGCCGAACGCGATGTAGGTCGTCACGAACGCGATCACAAGGATCCACACCGTCCCGTAGATAGGAAGGAACCGCAATGTCAAATAGACGTAGATCAAGGCCAGCCCCAACATTAGATGCGGTATGGCCAAGGGAAAGAAGGACAGTAAGTCCAGGGCCCGCCGTGCGTATGGATGAGAATGCACGATGAGCCAGGAAATGACCGTCGAAAAAATAGCAACCACCATGCTCGTGACGACGACCACAACAAATGTATTGCTGAGAGCCAAGTGCACTCGCGTGAGACTCAATGTGGTGCGATACCCCTCGAAGGAAAGCATCTGAAGTGCGTCCCATGAGAACGGCTGATAAAACGGAAGTAGGCTGGTCCACAGAAGCGTGACAAAAGGCAGAAGCAAGGAAAGGGCCAGATAAAAAATAATGACCGCCAGCGCGAACATTTTCCACCGTCCGAGTTCGATGAGTTTGGGACGATATCCCTTTCCGGTCACCGTGGTGAACCTACTCGCCCGTCGGGTCATGTAGTTGTAAAACAAAGCCAGCGTGAACGTGAAGAACATGAAGAGAGTCGACAGCGCACCGATGCGACCAAACTCCGGAACTCCGAGTGGCGCACTAGCCGCCGCAAAAATCTCCGATGAGAACACGAAGATGCGGCTCGGCATTCCAAGCGTTCCTGGAACGTCGAACACAACCAGGCTCACCAGGAAGACCATGGCTCCCGCGGCCAGAATGCTGGGTAGCAGCAGCGGGATGACGACATGCCTCAGGGTGCGGAACAGATTGGCGCCGAAGATGGCGGCGGCCTCCTCCAGAAGAGGGTCCATGCGTCTAAACGACGGCGACACGATCAGATAGGCGGTCGGCGTAAAGGACAGTCCCTGCACGAAGATCATTCCCGACATGGTGAAAATGTCGACAAGCGGGTCGCCGCCGAACAGGGTTACGAAAATCCTGTTGATCATGCCGATCCGCGGACTGGCGAGCAGTACCCACCCGACCGCGAGCAGGACGCCTGGAATGGCCATCGGCAAAATGAGACTAATCCTCGTCGCGGTCTTGAACGGAAGGTCCGTCCGCTCGGTCAGCCAGGCGAACATGACGCCGAGGCATAAGCTCACAAGAGTACTGCCGGTAGCAAAGACCAAGGTATTCAGAATCAGTTCATAGGTTCGCGCATCAACATAGATTTCGATGAAATGTCTCAGCGTGAAACCGGCGTCGAAGATGAATCCAGTTTCCTTGAAGCCGCTCAGAACTAACAGGACCAGTGGAACGACGACCAAATACCCTAGGAGGATCAGGACCGCGCCAACGACAACATGGATCCCACGAATCCGCAGGGTCGGCAGCTTCGTCACGGGACGCGTTGCATCGATCATGAAGTGCCCGGCGTATCCTTTGCGAGCATCACGCACCGTTCCGGTGGCAGTTGAATAAAGACCCGATTTTGTTTTTGCAGAGCGTGGTGCAGTGGTGTCTGGACCTCAAACGTGAACTCACCGACTCGCACCCGGTAATCCACCAGCTTGCCCGTGAACGTCTCCGAGATGATCGTTCCTTCGAACACGTTGACGTCGGACGACGGCAATTCCTCCTGCGTCCAGGACATGGGAATATGCTCGGGCCGGATCATCAAAAAACCCTCGCTCGACGCGCTGCGGTCAGGCGCTCCGGTGGTGATTTCTCCGATCACCGTCTTTACCGTCGCGTTTACCCCGTCGACCGAGACGACTTCGCACGACAGTAGGTTGCTCTGGCCAACGAACTTGGCGGTGAAGAGCTTCCTAGGCTTGAGATAGATGTCCTGAGATTTGCCGACTTCGACGATGTGGCCGTCGTCCATGACCGCCACTCGGTCCGACAGGACCATAGCTTCTTCCTGGTCATGGGTGACGTAGATACTGGTGATGCCAAGCTGTTTCTGCAGCTGGCGCAGCTCGAACCGCATCTGGATGCGAAGCTTGCTGTCCAGATTACTTAACGGCTCGTCGAACAGTAACAGGTCGACGTCCATAACGATCGCCCGGGCGATGGCTACTCGTTGTTGCTGACCGCCCGAGAGGTCCGTCGCGGACCGATCCTCCAAACGATGCAGCCCCACCAGTTCGAGAGCACGCATGACTTTTTCTCGACGATCAGGAATCCCCTTGACCTTCAGCGGGAAGTCGACGTTGTCGTAGACGCTCATGTGAGGCCAGATGGCGTATGACTGGAACACCATGCCAATGTTGCGTTTGTGAATCGGCACCGACCTGCGTTGCCGGCTTGAGAAGAGATCAATCTCGTCCAACGTGATCTCGGCAGAGTTCGGAACTTCCAATCCCGCAATGCAGCGAAGCGTGGTGGACTTTCCACATCCGCTCGGCCCGAGCAGAGTGAAAAATTCCCCTGTTTCGACGGTAAAACCCACTCCTCGGACGGCGGGGATCTCACCGCCGTCGACGGTGTAAGTTTTCCATAAGCCTTCGACTTTAAGCACGATAAGCGACTCGACCCGCGATTACGGATATTTCAAACAAAGAATGATGAGGTAACGCTCCTAATGGTTCGGTCCGTTTCGCCAGAACGGATACTCGACTATCTATTCTTCTCCAATAGTTTAATCATTTTCTCTGTCATCGATTTGAACTCAGCCAACCGCTCCCCTTCGTGATACGCGATATTCCGGCTGCCGATGAGTCTATTCATTTCGGTGCCCTCAACATACGGATTGCCTCGATACACCGCGTCTTCATAGACCTTAGCGCCTTCGGGAGTCGTCAGCCAGTGGATCAAGAGCTTGGCGGCATTGGGATTCTTCGCGTCCTTGAGAAGACCGTAAGTGATCAGTTGCACCGGAACCGGATCAGCAAGCGTCCAGCCGACCGGCGCTCCCTTGCTTTGCGCCGCCTGCATCCGATGCAGAACGACGATGCCAATCGGGGTTTCGCCGGACGACAGCCAGGCCGACACAGTCGCGGCGGACCGGCTCAACCGCCAATCTTGAGCGAGCAAATTGTCGAGAAAACTCACGGCCCTACCTTCGTCCCAAACCGCAGCAAGTGTCGCCCATGGTTGCGAATTGAACCACCACGAGCCCTGTCCCTTCCACTTGGGATCCAGGACGTCATCCCATGCCTTCGGGATATCCGCGCCCGTTACCAGGTCGGTGTTGTAGCCGATGACATACGCGAACATGCTGCCGACCGCTGTGTATCGGTCGAATACGGATTTTTCTGGTATCCCCAGCGCTTTCCAGTCCACCGGCTGGAGGAGGCCCCGTGCGGCGAAGTCGTCCATCTGCACGGTTCCGGATGCAACAATGTCGGCGGTCGAAATTCCCGCCCTGGCCTCGGTGATTACGCGCGTAACCGTCGCACCGGCGACCAAGCGTTCCTGGTCATAGGACGTAACGAAAGGATAGCGCTTTTGAAACGCCGCCATGATTTTCGCCCAAGCTTGTGGCTGCTGGCCTTCGTAGAGCGAGACACGACCTTCCTCTTTCGCGCCGGCAATCACCTTCGCTAATGAGTCGGCAGCCAGGGATTGGGTGGACGCGGATAGCAAGGATTGTGTGGGCGCCGCTAGTAGTAGCGTGATCACACTCAGCCTGACTAGATTCCTGAAACTGCTTGCGATGGTCATCATTTGATTCTTTCGTAAATTATCATATCCGACTATCATGTCGACACCTCAAACCGGCCTCGACCGCTTTGGCAAATGCCACGTTTGTTTACCGAACCCGTCGAGCGTGGAGAAACACCATGACGGAGCCATTACCGAGTCTCGCCATTGTTGGTGGCACCGGAGCACTAGGAACAGGTCTCGCATATCGATGGGCCCGAGCCGGCTATTCTGTCGCCATTGGTTCACGCTCTCGCGAGAAAGGCGCTGCCGCCGCCGCCGAGATCCGCACACGATTACCTGACGCCACTGTTTCAGGAGCTGAAAATCGCGACGTTGCCGGAGCCGCGGCCATCATTATAGTGACCGTCCCATATGCGCACCATCGATCGACGCTCGAAGCCATCAAAGCCGAGGTGCAGGGCAAGATTGTAGTGGACACGACCGTGCCGTTGGTCCCGCCGAAGGTGACGCGTGTGCAGTTGTCGGACGAATGGCCAGTCGCGAAGTCGGCCCAGTCGCTACTGGGCGATGATGTCCGAGTCGTGTCGGCATTTCACAACGTTGCCGCCGGACATCTGCAACGAGAAAGGGGGCCCGACGACGGCGACGTGTTAGTGTGCGGCAACGACAGTGGTGCGCGACAGGCCGTGATCGACCTTGTGGCAGCGACGGGTCTCCGTGGCTTGCATGCGGGATCGATTGATAATTCGGTGGCGAGCGAGGCGCTCACCTCCGTGCTCATCTTTATCAATAAACAATACAAGGTCGACGGCACAGGCCTGCGAATCACGGGAACACGGTTGGGCGAGTCGACGTGACCCTTCCCGCTCGGAGCATCGACGCATCGTCACCGTGGGCGATCCTGCCGATCAAGTCGATGCAATCGGCGAAGCAACGACTGCGGACGATCCTCACGACTACTGAACGCCAGTCTCTCTTCCAGGCGATGGTCTCTGACGTGATCACAGCCATCAGTCAGTCCACGGGTCTCGCCGGACTCGCGATTGTCACCCGTGACCCGAGCGTGCGAAGTCTGGCTCGACATGCTGATGCTCGATTCATTCAGTGTGATCTAGACCAAGGACAATCGCTCGCGGTGGCCGCTGCGGCAAAAACCTTGAAGGCTGAGGGTGTGACACGCATGGTCACGATTCCCGGCGATGTCCCGCTCCTCACCGGAGCCGAAATCGATTCCCTGTGTGCGACCCTCGAACACCCGCAAACGATGAGTCTGGTGCCGAATCGCGATGGCACCGGAACAAACAGCATCGCCTGCTCACTGCCTTGCGCAATACCGCTGTCCTTCGGTGAGGCGTCGTTGCACAAGCACTTGACCGCCGCAAGAAACAGCGGGCTGCAGACACGGGTCGTCCGTCTACCGGGTCTGTCTCTCGACCTGGACGTTTGCTCCGATCTGGTTGAGTTTCTAAAACACGACGTCAGCACGGCGTCGCGGACCTTTCTGCTGGACAGCGGCATCGCCCATCGAATCTGCACGATGCCTATCCTGGAGAGCGCTTATAACATGACCGGTACGGACCACTAACCATGTGGAACGCCAACCTAAACACGATGATGCAGGCGGCCCGCGGTCTTCGCGATCAGGGTCATGGAAGTATCGTCAGCTATTCCCGCAAGGTCTTTATTCCTTTGACCCGTTTGTGCCGAGACGTTTGCCACTATTGCACCTATGCGCAGGCTCCACGCGATATCAGCAATCCGTACATGTCCCGCGATGAGGTGCTCGCTGTGGCTCGAGCCGGGGAGCAGGCGGGCTGCAAAGAAGCCCTGTTCACGCTGGGCGACAAACCCGAACTTCGTTATCGCATCGCCCGGGAAGCCCTCGCCGAACTCGGCTGCGAAACCACCATCGACTATCTCACCCAGATGGCAGACTTGGTGTTGCAGGAAACCTCTTTACTGCCGCATATCAATGCGGGGGTCATGACGGCAGAGGACATAGCTAAGCTCCGAGAAGTGTCGGTGTCACAAGGCCTTATGCTGGAGAGCGTGTCGACGCGCTTGTGTGAAAATGGCGGTCCACACGACGGGTCGCCGGATAAGCAACCGGAACGACGCCTCGACACCATTCGCCTAGCGGGTGAACTGCGCGTGCCGTTCACGAGCGGTCTTCTCGTCGGTATCGGAGAGTCGCGGTCGGAGCGCCTGGAATCGTTACACGCGTTGCATGATCTCCACAGGCAATACGGCCATATCCAAGAGATCATTATTCAAAACTTTCGCGCCAAGCCAGAGACGTTGATGGCGAATGTTGCGGAACCCGATCTCGACGAGTTGCAGTGGACGATCGCGAACGCACGCCTGCTGTTTGGCCCGGAGATGAATATTCAGGTTCCACCGAATCTGAATGCCGGCGCTCTGCAACGCCTTGTCGATGCAGGCCTCAACGATTGGGGCGGGGTGTCTCCGGTCACGCCAGATTTTGTCAACCCCGAAGCCCCCTGGCCACACCTCGAATCGTTAGCCGAACAGACAGCGCGCGCGGGCAAAACTCTAGTAGAACGACTGGCCGTGTATCCGTCGTATCTTCACGCAACAGCGGCCTGGCTAGCGCCGGCGGTCCGATCACAGGCGCTGCGCATGATGGACAGTGAAGGGTACGCTCGGACCGATGCGTGGTCACCCGGACACACCTCGCAGGTCCCGTACGATCTGCCCACTCGATCTCGACGGTCGAACGCCAAACACCCCGCCGGTCTCAGTAACAGCTTGGTCGAGAGTTTGAAACGAGCTCAAGGTGGCGACGCATTATCCGAGTCCAACATCGTCGAACTCTTTAGCGCGCGCGGGACGTCATTCGATGCGGTGTGCGAAGCGGCGGAAACGCTGCGCGAGGTTGTGAAGGGCGATACGGTCGGCTACGTGGTCAACCGCAACATCAACTACACGAACGTCTGTTACTTTGGCTGCGGATTCTGCGCGTTTTCCAAAGGCGAACATAGCGAGACCCTTCGCGGTCCCTCGTATGATCTCGACCTAGAGGAGATTGCCCGGCGCACCCGTGAAGCCCACGCCCGAGGCGCGACTGAAGTTTGCATGCAAGGCGGCATCCACCCGCAGTATACGGGCCAGACTTACCTCGAGATTTGTCGGGCCGTGAAGGCCGCCGTTCCGGAGATGCATGTCCACGCCTTCTCGGCATTAGAGATTTGGCAAGGCGCTGAAACGCTGGGTGTGAGTGTCGCGCAATTTCTGGAACAACTGCAGGCGGCGGGTCTGGATACCCTACCGGGGACCGCGGCCGAGATATTGGACGATGAGATCCGCGCGGTTATTTGTCCGGACAAGATCAACACGCAGCAATGGCTCGATGTCATTGGCACAGCGCACGAAGTCGGTTTGAAAACCACCTCGACGATCATGTTCGGTCACGTGGATCAACCTTATCACTGGGCGCGACACCTCCTGAGCCTGCGATCCTTGCAGCAACGCACCGGCGGAATCACTGAATTCGTTCCGCTACCGTTCGTTCACCGCGAGGCGCCACTCTACCGACAAGGAATGAGTCGCATGGGTCCCACCTACCGGGAATCGGTGCTGATGCATGCCGTCGCGCGGTTGGCGCTGCACCCCTACATTACAAATATTCAAACCTCCTGGACGAAGATGGGCATCAACGGTGCTCGGGCATGTCTTCAGGCAGGTGCTAATGATCTCGGTGGCACCTTGATGAACGAAAGCATTAGTCGAGCGGCCGGGAGCATTCACGGCCAGGAGTTGTCGCCGCGTCGAATCGAGCAGGTGGTGAATTCGTTGCAGCGAATCCCGCAGCAGCGCACGACGCTCTACGGTACCGTGTCGGACGACCGCTCAGCCCAGTTGTTCGATGCGCGCCCACTTGAACGCGTCGATAACACGACCGTGTCTCGTCAGCGACGTCCGCCTTCCGGTGTCGAAAAAAACCGCCTGGTGCGCAACACCACTCTGGGCGCTCAGAGTAGTGAGCATGTGTCCTGATCGTCTCGAACTGATCGCGCTCTCCGACATGCCATTGGTTGTCGCCGGTGACAACCTCGCCGAGTTAATCGCGGACGCGCTGCAAAAAAGCGATATCCAGCTTGACAATCATGATGTGTTAGTTGTGGCCCAAAAGATTGTGTCAAAGGCCGAGGACCGACTTGTCGATCTTGCCACCGTCGATCCGTCGGAAGAAGCCCAGCGACGCGCCGGTGAAACCAGTAAGGACCCCAGGTTGGTGGAGCTGATATTACGTGAGTCCGTTCGCGTGGTTCGCCAAACAGATTCCTTAATCATTACCGAGACCGCGTTTGGCACTGTCATGGCGAACTCTGGTGTTGACCAATCGAATGTCGAGACAGGTCATGTGTTGTTACTGCCCGAAGATCCTGACCGTTCCGCGGCAACACTCAGACAGCAACTGATGCAACGGTTCTCGAGAACTGTCGGCGTGGTGATCGCAGACAGCATGGGTCGCGCATGGCGCAAAGGGATCGTTGGACATGCGATCGGGGTCGCAGGTGTTGAGGCACTCGTTGATCTTCGCACCTCGCTGGACCTCTTTGGCCGAGCGCTCCGCGCTACCCAAATTGGCTTAGCCGACGAAATTGCTGCGGCCGGGACCATGGTCATGGGGCAAGGCGCGGAGGGACGACCGGTTGTGCTCGTCCGCGGATTAGGCAAATTCGATCAACCGACCAATGCCAAAGCACTGGTTCGCGACAAGGACCACGACCTCTTTCGATGACGGTGAAATACCTTGCACTCTCTGGCGGGGTTGGTGGTGCGAAACTCGCATTCGGGTTGACCCACGCCGTGCCGGCTGAGGAGCTGGGGATTGTCGTCAATACCGGTGACGACTTCGAGCATCTCGGACTGCACGTCTCGCCCGATCTCGACACACTGCTCTACACGCTGGCCGGAATCAACAATCCGACGACCGGTTGGGGGCGAGATGCCGAGACGTGGTCATTCATGGGGGCGTTAGAAGAAGTTGGTGGCCCCACATGGTTTCGACTCGGTGACAAAGACCTGGCACTGAACGTGCTCAGAACCCATGCGCTTCAATCGGGAACGACGCTGAGTGAGTTTATGGCCAACATGGCCAACCGCTTGGGGATCACCAGCCGCATCATTCCAATGACTGACGAGACAGTCAGAACAGTCATCGAAACCGAACTCGGACCATTGGACTTTCAGGACTACTTCGTGCGTCACCGATGCGAGCCCGTAGTGCAGTCGATACAGTTACAAGGAACAACCGATGCTGCACCCACAGCGGAGTTACAAGAAATAATGACCGCTGACGCCTTGTCCGCGATCATTATTTGCCCATCGAATCCCTACCTGAGCATCGACCCTATCTTGTCCGTGCCTGGTATCCGTGATGGTCTTCGGAAATGTGGAGTCCCTGTGATTGCAGTATCTCCAGTCGTGTCGGGTGATTCAATGAAGGGACCCACGTCCAAAATCATGAGAGAGCTTGGTATCCCCTGTTCCGCGACCGCGATTGGGCATCACTATCGTGGGTTGATCGATGGTCTCCTCATCGACAACGATGACGCTTCGCTCGAAGCGGAAATCGCGGATTTGGGAATTGCGGTCAAACCTTCCGATATCGTGATGCGAAGTACAGAGGATCGCTGCACAGTGGCGAAAACGGCGGTTCAGTTCGCCGGTGAGCTAGGACGCGGGCGAATGCCAAATGCCGAGCAGGCCACGTAGTAGGACGAGCTGCCCCACATGGTAAGCGTTGTGATCAGCCACGACGAGCGCCTCCCGCAAAATCGTCTGACCCGTCCCGTGCGGAATTTTCGCATGTAGATCGGTTTCCGGATCGGCCACCAGTCGCTGCATCTGATCCAAATCATCGGAAAACTGTTTCACGCTGTTCGTCCAGTCTGTGTGATTAGGCACTTCGTCATCCGACGGCCAGTAATCGTCAGGAAAAGATGGTTCGATGTAGTCAGGCTTTCCACAGAACTCCAAGATATCCCGTTGCGCAATTCGCATGTGCTCAAGGAGCTGCCAGGCGGAGTGTGGTGCGCCATCTGGAATCCGTGTGCGTGCCTCCGCGGGCCAACCATTAATTACTTCATCGAATGCAAGATGCGCACCCTTGCCCTTGAGTAACTCTATGAGTTGTTGCCGGAGATCTGGACCGTTGTCCGTTGCCATTGGCACTCGTTCAATCTTTTATGAAGAGGGTTCAGAAGGCGCAACGCATCCAGTTGATGGCAGTAGGCTTTCTCGTACTTTGACGTGTTTCAACCAGGCCTCAGTTTGTGTGACGGACTGCTCCGCTTTCTTTTTAAACTCTGCAAAACTGAACTGGTCTGATCTGGAACTCGGAAGGAGCTGGAAATAGGCGACCCTGCTGACGATCCCCAGCCAGATATCCACCTTTCGGCGTATGTGCTCTGCTGTCCAGTCTCGCTGCCATCCACCCCGAATACATTGTGTGGCAAACACGAGCGCGGCTGATTCGATGAATTGAATAGCCTGGCTCTCGAAGGTATCGATTTGTTCAGTGGAGAGATCTTTCGTGGCAGATCGATAGTCTTCTTCGGCTTTGACGAGACCCACCTCGACCTGAGGTTGATAGGCTTCAGGAAATCCTTGAGGATACTCTAATTCCATCGCCCCATCTTATGCGAAGGTCGGCGATTCCGGATCCTGGAATTAATCTCCATATAGGGATACCGTATGAGCAACTTAGAGTGGAGGACGTATGCAGAACAATACAGGAGCACCCAGCATGGCACTGATCGCAATCGAACACCTATTCTCGTTCACTCAACGCACGACGGGCATCATGAAACAACTGGTGTCGCTCGTCGCCGTTCTATCCTGTCTCTGGACTACACCGGCCACTGGTCAAAACCTCGCCAATCATCCTGCAGTCGCCTCCCAGATCAAGCTGATGGATGCTTGGATTGACGCACAGATGAAGGAGATCGATCTGCCTGGTCTCGTCATTGGTGTCGTGCATGACCAGGAAGTGGTCTGGTCCAAGGCATACGGCCACGCTGACGTTGAACTCGGTACGCCAATGGAACTTGATTCGATTTTCCGTATCGCCTCGCACTCGAAACTATTCACCAGCATCGCAATTCTGCAGTTGCGGGAAACCGGAAAGTTGCGTCTCGACGACCCGATCACGGACCATCTGCCGTGGTTCGACATGCAGAACCCCTATCCGGAGGCCGAGCCAATCCGGATCTCGAATCTCTTAACCCACTCAGCCGGCCTGCCGCGAGAGTCTGACCATCCCTCGTGGACGGAATTCGAGTTTCCGACTCGCGAAGACCTGCGCGAGACCGTCTCACAACAACAAGCCGCCTATCCGGCCGCGACGATCTGGAAGTACTCGAACCTAGGCCTCTCGCTCGCTGGCGCAATCGTCGAAACGATCTCCGGTCGCACTTACGAGGAGTATGTAGAAACCGAGATCATGGCACCGTTAGGCATGACCTCGTCGAGTGTGGGTGTGCCGACCGACACCCACCGAGCCCGTCTCGTTACCGGCTATGGCCGACGCTGGCTCGACAAACCGCGTGAAACGATGCCATTCATCGATGCCCGCGCCTTCGACCCGGCCACCGGACTGTCGTCGAGTGTTGACGACATGCTGAAGTTTCTCTCCTGGCAGATGCGGCTGCGCTCAACCCACGTCACCGAGGTGCTTCGCGCAAACACGCTGCGCGAAATGCAGCGCGTGCACTGGCTCAGAGAAAATTGGCGAGGCGGAAACGGATGGGGGTTCTCTATTTCTCATCGGGAAGACCGTGACCTCATTGGCCACGGCGGCTCCTACCCTGGTAACCGTACGACTACCCAGCTCAGCCCGACGGAGAACGTGGGTGTCGTGGTGTTCACGAACGGCGGTGACGGTAACCCAGGCCGCTACCTGAACAAAGCGTTCGAGTGGATTGCTCCGGCCATCGTACGCGCCACGGCACAACCCGCAGTTCCCGCCGCCGCAGATCCCTCGTGGACGCAGTATGTTGGCATGTATCGTTCTCGCGGTGGCGAGCGACAGGTCATCGTGCTCAACGAAGAACTGATGGTCATTTCGCCACGCAGCGACGACCCAATGGGTGGCAAGTCGACACTCCGACCCGTCGGGGAACACACTTTCAAGATCGAAGGCACCGGTGGTGGTCCGCATGGAGAACTCGCACGCTTCGAGCTCGACAACAGCGGAAACGTTATCCGACTCTATATGGGTGTGAACTACTCCGAACGCGTACCCTAGGACGACCTCATATCATGGGGTACGCTGCCAGCGCGAGCCGATGCTGGCTGCTTCCCCACCAGGCGCCCAGATGACAAGGGCCTTGGCCGGCGGTCCGTCCGGGTCGACGATGTGGTTCACCACGTCGGGTGGCTGAACATAACCCAGCATGCCCTCAGTCAGCATGTGACTCTCTCCGTTCACCACGTGTTCGAGCGTTCCTTCCAAGATGTAAAAAATCTCGGTCACCCCATGCGAGTGACCACCCGAGTTGGTTCCGGGAGGGAACGTCAACTGTCCGACATCGACGTCCGCGCCCATGGTGGGTCCGTCAAACAGGACCTCAAGAAGTGTGCCGTTCGGTCCGCTCTGGTACCTCACAATATCAGTTGCGGTTTGCGCAAACATGCCCATCCCGAAACAGGTCAGGCAGGCCACGAGTGCGTAGGTTGATTGTCGTCGAGTCATTACTGTCTCCATTCGTTCACGTCGAAGATCGTGCGCTACCAACCACTACTTCCAAGTCACCTCCATACCGAAGAAATGGTCAAACACTTTTCGAGTTGGGTTGTTATTGGTATCATTTTCCGGGCTTCGAATGAAGAAATCAATCTGCTGAGTCGCCGGATTGACCGCGCCGGCCGGTGAGCGCTTACCGATCAGCGGATAGTTCACCGCAAGCGTCTCGCGATCCCGCATACCCTGCGTAACCATGAAGTGGACCTGATAATCCTCATAGAGCGTCTCTCCATTCAGGGTGGCGCGTCCGAATCCCCAGCCGGCCAGAAAAATAAAAGTCTTCGGCCACAGCGTATCGCCACATCCGGAATCGCCGTGCTCGAAGAGAGAGGCCGCAATGCCGCCATCCTGACAGGGACTAAACTCATTAAACCGGTCGATTTCGAGTACATACTCCCCAGTTGCCAGCTGCAGCCGAGCGACAAACGTGCCCGTATTCTCTATTTCGTCGACGTCAATCTCGACGTTCCCGTTCACCGCACGCACATCCGACGCAGCATTGTCAATGTGGTCCCACCCAGGCGAGTCGTCAAGCCGACCAACCTGATAGATCCGTGAAGCCGATACCACCCAGCGACCATCGTAGAGGTCGTGTTGTGCTGGCGCATAAAAACTCACCTCAGCATCGGGCTGCTGCCGAGCGCTCGATTGCGCAGACGCGCTCTGCTTTCCCATCATGGCCGTTACCAATATCGCAAGAAGGATTACTGGCATTCTAGACATCGCCCCTTGAAGCATTTGTTATTCCTTTCTCGAAGTGTCAGGTCATTCATCGATAATCGAAGCTCACACTGATCTCGGTCGATTGTGCGGACTCAATACGTATTGATCGGTGCGTCTGCCCCAGACGTTCATGCCAAATCTCAAGGGTATACTCACCAGGTGGTATGTTATTAATCCGGAATGTGCCGACAGCATCGGTAACCGCATGGAACGGATGCGGGTCGATTCGAAGAAAGGATTGCATCCACCCGTGCACGTCACACTTCACGATGACCATACCCTCCCCTTCGGCGACTCGCGAAACACGGAGGCCGGCAGTTGGCAACGCGAAATTCCTCTCCATTGCACCATACAAATGAGTCGTATGCAGCACCGGGTCGCTATTGGTCGCCTCGATCATCGTCCCGGCAGTCACCACGCTCACATGTGGCGTGAACCGACAGTCTCGGTTATCAATGGTGAGCGGTTCGCCGACCACTTGGGGAAAAGAATCTTCTGGAACGTCGACCAGCGCAACGATAACGTATCGAATTCCCCGACCAGGCCCTACCACCAAATCTTGAAGGGAATGGCGCTCGCCGCACACCTCAGGGTCCGTGCTGTTCTCAACAATGGTTGGGGTCGTCACTCGATCGCCGCTTAACCGTATAACGCCAGTCAGAGTTCCTAGGCCTTCATGCTGGACTTCCGGAGAGGACTCTTCGGCTCCAGAGCACCCGAAGACCATACCTATGATAAGCGTCCCAAGTACTTTCCCTACGATCGTATGCACCTTCACTGAGTCGCATCTCTTGGAAACTATTTTGATCACTTTTGGAAACTCAAGGCATCACTGAGTAGACCGTCCGGCCACCTGCTACGGTCCGAACGATTGGGATCCGCTTAAGTTCGTCAGGCTGCACAACATGTGGATCACGCTCCAGGATCACGAAATCGGCGAACTTGCCGATCGTGATTGACCCCTTAGTGGTCTCTTCGCGGGAGGCCCGTGCCCCGTTGATTGTGGCGATCCGCAACGCTTCGTCCACGGTCACTCGTTGATTAGCGCCCCACGTCTGACCATTAACATCTTTTCGCGTCACCATACTCTGCATGGCCATGAGCGGCTCAAAGGGGCCCGGTGGATAGTCGGAAGCGCCTGACGCCTGAATCCCCAAATCGAGAAATGACCGGTGCGCAAACATCCACTTTAATTTTTCAGCACCATAGTTGCTCCATTTTTCTCCATGAAAATGGACATACGTCCAAAACGGCGTCGGGATGACACCGGTGTTCTTGATACGCTGGAGCAGAGCTGTGTTCACCAAGGTGCAATGCTCGATCCGGTGCCGCCGGTCAGGGTGAGGCCACCGTTCCAACACCCGCTCGTAGGCGTTCAAGACCATGTCAATCGTCACGTCCCCGTTGGCATGAATGCCAATCTGCCAGTTGTGGCGGTGTGCATCCTCAACCACTTCGTGTATCTCCTCTTGAGACATCGTTAGGATGCCGTAATCGTCAGGGCGACCCTCGAATGGCGTGCTCATCCGCATCGTTCGTTCAGAAGCTGAACCGTCAGCCGTGTATTTGACCCCGCCGATGCGGACCCACTCATCACCAAAACCAGTGGAGATCCCGGCATTTCTCAGTTCCTCATATGGGCTACGGACCATGATGTAGGCGCGGTGCCGGAGCAGGCCTGCGGCATAGGCATCTTGATAGGCGACCAGTTTGCTTCGGTTTGCCCCAGCATCATGAACGCTGGTCAACCCAGCAGCAGTCAGCAGTTTGGAAATGTGCGCCATTCCCTCGCGCGCACGGTCCCGCCGTTGATCCTCAGTCACCTCGTCCCGGCGACCAACGTTGTTGAAAACTCGGCGGGCATTCTCCGCCACCATGCCACTCAGATTACCCTCCGCATCTCTCTGAAATCGACCATCCGCAGGGTCAGGCGTGTCGCGAGAAATCCCGGCAAGCTCGAATGCCTTACTGTTGTACCAGTTGGTATGTCCACCACGGTGTGCCACATTGACCGGGTGTTCTGGTGCCACTTCGTCGAGATGAGTCCGGTGTAGCGGCCCGTCAATGACCTTCGTGTCATCAAACATGAAACCATTCACCCAATACCCAGGTGGCGTTTCGGCCACCTTGGCACGAATCGCCGCTTGAATCTCAGCTACCGTGGCTAAGTTGATGTTCACTCCATAGAGCTCATTCACTCCACTTGGATGGCAATGGGTATCAATGAAGCCTGGCGTGATCGTCATACCTTCCGCGTCAATTACCTCGGTAGTCGCACTGATAAGGTTCCGAAGGTCGTCACTGCTACCCACCGCAATGAACCGACCATCCTTGACCGCGAAGGCTTCGGCCTCTGGTAACTCGTCGTCGATCGTGTACACACGGCCATTGAGCACTACAAGGTCTGCCCGCTGTCCATTGTTATTGTTCGTCTCCTGAGTTCCCATATCTGGGAACCCAGCACATCCGACCCCACCGGCCAGGAATGCGCTCAATCCGAGGAATTCTTTGCGTGAATACATGGTCATGAGGCCTCTCTCGTGACGAAATGAATAACTCTAGATGTGGATTCTACTGCTGGTTGGTGCAGGGTTCAACGTAGGGTTCGGACGACCGCTCAATTAAAAGCTCTTCGGAGATTCACAATTAAGACCGAAGCGACAATACAACCCTGATTATATTTAATCATTCTGAGGAATAGGCAGGTTAAATGACAGGGGAACGTTCATGTGTATAATTAATGTCCATTAAGGATGGCCTGGACGGCTGATCTTAAGAATTTTTGAAACTTAACTCGGGAGAAACACGACCATGAATACGAAACGAATCTCGATCGCAGTTGCGGGAACAGTGGGTGCGTTGGTGTTAACCGGACTCACAATCGTTGCCCAACCACAGAGTGACGAGCCGCCCGAAATGGGTTTCTTTATTACCAGCGTCGGCCTTGGCGATGGTGGTAACTTGGGCGGCCTCGCGGGCGCGGATGCCCACTGTCAGGTCTTGGCTGAAGCGGCAGGCGCGGGACACCGCACCTGGCGGGCCTATTTGAGTACGCAGGGAGACGACGCCGTCAATGCCCGTGATCGCATCGGCTCCGGACCCTGGGCCAACGCCGAAGGTCTGATCATTGCAACTAACAGCGAAAGTCTGCACCACGACAACTCGAATATCACCTGGGAACATGCCCTGGACGAAAATGGTGATCAATTCGAATCGCGACTCGGCGGCGACCCGGAGTTTACAGAACATGACGTGCTAACTGGAACACAGATTGTTGGGACGGCATTTTCGGCGGGCGACGACCAAACCTGCAACAACTGGACAAGTAATAACGAAGGCAGCGCCAGAGTCGGACACCCGGACCGCATCTCGTTCTCGACACCAGGGGCCCCCTGGAACTCCTCCCACGGAACCCCGGGTTGCACGCAGGCGAATCTCGTGAGTGTCGGCGGCGCGGGTCTCTTTTACTGCTTTGCCGCGGAATGACATCCGGGTAATCGAACACGAAAAGGAGAAGAGTCTGATGTTGCAGCGATGTGGATGGCTGGGAGCGCTCACACTCTCAATGGGGATGCTATGTCTCGCATCTGAGGCGGCGGCGCAAAGTGGACTCCTCCCAGACGAACGAGCTCGAGAGACCGGAAGAATCGAGAAGGGGGCAAACTTTGGTCCCGTCCTGGAGTCCTACGGATCGTTCTTCACTTTCGATGACCAGGAACTCGTGACGCCGGATACCGCCTACAAGGTCGTCTTCGACACGAACTCGACAACGGAACGAGGAGGAATGAACCCGCAGATCAACTCGGCCGCCCGCTTCCTCAATATGCACGTCGGGGCTGGTGTGCCGAAGGAGAACGTTCACGCGGCCGTGGTACTGTACGGGCCGGCCACCCATGACGCGCTGAGTAATGACGCCCATCAGGCAAGGTTTGGTGTGGATAATCCAAACATTCCACTCATCGAAGCGTTAGCCGAGGCCGGTGTGCCCGTTTACGTCTGCGTGCAGTCCGCGAACAGCCTCGGCATCCGCCCCGACGAGATTGAGGCGCCTGCGCGGATGACCCTTTCGGGTCTGACGGCGCTTGTGAAACTCCAGGCGGACGGCTATCAGCGGGTGTATTAAGACGGACACACTACTGAAGATCCGGTGAAGATCCGGCCAGTAAGTTTTCATTTTTTTGATGCGCACCAACCGGCTACTCTTTCTCGGCTTGTTTCTCACCTTGGGCAGTCATCCGGTATCCGCCCAGGCCGTGGAGTCTGAATCACCGAATATCCTTTTCTTTCTATCCGACGATCAGCGGTCAGACCAGTTTGGCGCAGCCGATCATCTAGTGCTGCACACACCAACCATTGATGCGCTCGCAGCCGAGGGAACACGGTTCACCAACGCGTTCGTCACGACCGCAATCTGCGCCGCAAGCCGTGCAACTATTCTAACGGGCTTGGTTGAGCGGAGTCACCGCTTCACGTTCGGCACCCCGCCCATCGAAAACCGACACACCGACCTCAGTTATCCCGCCCTGCTGCGTGATGCCGGTTACCGTACGGGGTTTGTTGGCAAATTCGGCATGGAGGTAGAGTCCGGCGCTATCCGGACAATGTTCGACGTTTTCGAACCGCTCGACCGGAATCCGTACTTTCGAATTCAGCCCGACGGAACAACCCGTCACGTGAGCGAAATCACAGCAGACCGAGCGGTCCAGTTTCTGCAAACGCACGATCGCCGACAACCGTTTGCCCTAAGCGTGAGCTTTAACGCTCCGCACGCGGAAGACATCGACCACGAGAACCACTACCCCTGGCCTCCAGCTCTAAACGGACTGTACGACAATGTTGACATCCTCGCCCCGCCGTTGTCAGGCGACGATGTTTTCGATGCGCAACCAGAATTTCTTAAAACTTCGCTCAACCGGCAGCGTTGGTTCTGGCGTTGGGATACCCCGGAAAAGTATGACCGAAATATTCGCGCCTACTATCGGATGATTAGTGGCATCGACCAAGCGATGGGCCGGGTACTCGACGAGCTTGAGCGGCTCGACCTGCACAGCAACACCGTCGTTATCTTTTCGAGTGATAACGGGGTCTACCTCGGTTCACGAGACTTTGCTGGCAAGTGGTCGCACTATGAGGAATCGCTACGTGTACCACTCATCATCCGTGATCCACGACGTGGCACCGACAACTACGGCCACACGGTAGACAACATGGCCCTCAATCTTGATATTCCAGCTACGATTCTGGATATCGCAGGCATCAAACAACCTGTGTCCTATCAGGGACGGAGTTTGTTCCCGTTTACCGCTGGGGTCGAAGTGCAGGATTGGCGAACTGAATTCTTCATCGAACACCTCATGGAGTTCGGCGACAATCTTCCGAAGTACGAAGGCGTGCGCGACGAACGGATGGTTTACGCACGCTACTTTGAGCAGGATCCTGTCTACGAATTTCTCCACGATCTTCACCGCGATCCCGACCAACTAGAGAATCTCGCTGCTGATCCCGCTTATCAGGAAACACTCAATGATTTTAGGACACGCACCAACACGTGGGTCGCTGCCTCTGGCGGTCCCTACAATCGAGACGAGTTCCAGGCGCGACCTACAGCAACATCGTCAGAGCCACCAAACTTGCTACTCATTATTGGTGACGATCAATCATGGACTGATTTCGGCTTCATGGGACACCCGACGATCGAAACGCCGAATCTCGACGCACTCGCTGAGGCCGGTGCCGTCTTCACCAGAGGCTATGTCCCGACTGCACTCTGCCGGCCATCACTGGCCACGTTGGCCACTGGACTCTATGCCCACACGCATGGCATCACGGGTAACGACCCGACCATCGGCGATATTCCGGTCGGTATTGATTATCTAAACGATCCGACTTACCGCGCGCTCAACCAGCGGGTTATCGCTCAGATAGACAACGTTCCCACCTTGCCTCAATTACTGTCAAACGGAGGTTACACCAGTTTCCAATCGGGTAAATGGTGGGAAGGTAATTACGCTCGTGGCGGCTTCGACACCGGCATGACCCACGGTGATCCAAACCGAAGCGGCCGACACGGCGACGAAGGACTCACGATCGGCCGGGACGGACTGCAACCAATCTTCGACTTCATTGAGAGTGTGGATGACCAGCCGTTCTTCGTTTGGTACGCGCCGTTCCTCCCACATACGCCGCACAATCCTCCGGAGCGACTTCTTGACAAATACCGCTCTCCCGGCCGGCCGATCGAGATCACGCGTTACTACGCGATGTGTGAATGGTTCGACGAGACTGTCGGCACGCTACTGGATCATCTCGACGCACAGGGACTCGCTGAGAACACGCTCGTCGCGTTCATTACAGATAACGGCTGGATTCAGGCCACACCCGACGCAGACTTACCCGAAGGTTGGAACCAAAAATTTGCACCCCGGTCGAAGCAATCGCCGTTTGAAGGCGGAACCCGCACACCCATCGTCCTGCGTTGGCCGGGAGTGATCGAACCCGACCGGTATGATCTGCCAATCAGCAGCGTCGACCTCGCGCCGACACTGCTCGCTGCCGCTCACCTCAAAACACCGACACCGATGGCAGCACCGACGCCGATGCCAGGCATCGACCTACTTCGCGTAATTGTCGATGGTGAGCCGCCCGTGCGGGATGTGATCTTCGGCGAGGCCTTCGCTCATGATATCGCTGACATTAATGACCCCGTGGCGAGCCTGCTCTATCGTTGGGCGATCGAAGGACGTTTCAAACTGCTGGTGCCACACGAGGGCGTCAAGAGCCGGTACACGCTCGTGCATGCCACCAGTCCGCGGAAACCGCAACTCTTCGACTTACTCGCTGACCCGCACGAAACAATTAACCTCGCCGACCGGTATCCCAACGTCGTGGAGCATTTGTCGTGGAGGATCCGCCACTGGTGGCCTGCTGAACGATAAACAGCGCTAGCGCTTAGTAGTTCCACCACGGAGTTGTGGCATCATCCGGCTTCTTGCGCATGATGAACTGTGCCATCTCGCGAAGCCGTTCGGCCCGCGTAACCGGCCCACTAAAACAGTGTCCCTGCCCGCCACCATACATGAACACACCTTCATAATGAGGGTTCTCGGTCGTCTTCATCCACTGCTCAAGCTCACGCGTGGAATTATTCAGGTAGAAGTTGTCCATTGTTCCAGTATAGACGTGGAGTTTATCCACAAGTTTCGGCCCGACCTCTGCCCAGTTTTGCCTGAGGTAATGCAATAGATCGTAGTTAGCTCGCCAGTACTCAGCCACTTCAGCATCGATCTCCCCGGTGCGTTTGTCGAACAGCGGCTTAAAGTATCCATCGTCGTTAATCGGACCATACACTGCGGACCAGATATCGAGCTGTTGACCCGAGCGCCCCTTAGTTCCGTTGACCAACTCGAAATGATTTCGCTGACGTGACGTGAGACGAACTTCACCGGTAACTTCTCGCGTGTTCGCCGTTGGCACACGACGCCATTCGTGCTGTTTATAGAACGCGTTGACGTCTTCGTAAATGTTAATTCCTTCAACGTCGGTGAACGTCACTGGATCAGGGCAATACGACCACGTCCCACCAAAAAAATCTGGGTGGAAGATTTGCAAGGCTAGTGACTCCCAGCCACCAGTCGAACCACCTGACAGCACCCGCGCGTAGGGCTCCGCCAGAATGCGGTACCGTTTCTCAACCTCAGGAATCAACTCTTGGAGGATCGCATCGCCGTAGGGACCAAGGTTGACTGAGTTCACGGCATACGAGTCATCGAAGTACGGCGTCGGATGTTGGAACGTCACCAGAATCATCCGAGGAAAGTCCTCCCGGATCCACTCGCCATAGAAATCGTCACCCACCTGAAACCGGTTCGGTGCGTTCAGCGAAAAATGCCCTTGGATGTAATTCACTGGATAGCTGATCGTCGAGGTGTCGTAATCCCGCGGCAAGAGCACGGTCGCACCCATGTGCACCGGACGCCCCCAGAACTCCGTGAGACTCGGACTCTGGAATTTGAAGCGTCGCACCCACTCGGTATCGGGCGGGACGACAACCGGCGGAATAATATTTTCGGCGCTAAGCGTGATGACTGTGTCGGTGTCCGGGTCGAGTCGAACCCGCTCGACCGCGCTATAAAGATTTCCTGGCGATCGATTCCAGTGCTGACCTTCCCACTGGTCGTCGTGCATCCAGACAACGTGCCCATCGGCGCGCCGAAACTCGGAGTAGATGTTAACGAAACCCTGAACGAAATAGTCGCCTGGCGGGATGTCACGCAGACTGGACACGGGCGAGCCAAGGTCTGTCGCATCAATGATGCCTGGCTCACCCGGCAACAGATTCTCAACGTCACGACCGAAAAAGGGAACGCCGGTGCGCCCGATTTGAAGCCGCGGCTCGCGCAACGCCGTTCGAGAAATCATTACATAGATCCGGCCCGTGACCGACTCCGCGTGTGCCGCCGACGGAAATGAAACCTCGAAGCGCTGTTCGGCTGAGGCGACGAATGGGGCGAATGCCATGAAAGCGACGGCCACAACGCAACTGCAGCGACTAATCATAAATTTTCTCCAAAAATTTTTTTCCTACGGTTCTACGTTAGCGTGATGGGAGAACTTTCTATAGTGCGCAGCTAACAGATCCTCGCCAAAGTCCCCATTGAAGTCACGCCAGACACTGTGGATGTGGTTGGCGTCGTCCTGTGTGTTGTCGTATTCGATTAAGAAGCTCGGACCCTGAATTCGGTAGTAATGTCGTTCACCCTTCTCAATCTTTCCCATCCAGGCAAATTTAATCTGTTCCATCCGCTCGGCGTGCAGTCGCTCGAGACGAGCCTGCGCGACCTGAGTCGGTTGCGCGTTGATATATTCTTCGATGACATCCATCAGCCTTCGTTGCTGATCATCGGTCAGGGTCCCAAGGGCTACGCCCTCGTCGGTTTGAACAGCCGCTTCGCGTTTGTTGGTCGTCAAAATATCGTCTGGTGCAGTTGGACTCACGATGGCCTCCGCCCGTTGTGACTCGTTCAGGGATAAGAGGAACATACGCGCCAAGTCTTCCTCGTTGCGCAATACCCGAGTGCCGCGCATCGAACCTTGCCGAACCTCAGCCGGGTTCGCCCCGAAGAATTGAGGGCTAGCGGCCATCGCATTACCATTCACAAGGGTCCAATGTTGCGAGATGTGATGCCCTTCATAGCGCCAGCCCCATGGCCCACGTGCGGAGGGTTCACCGAAGATCGTAAAGTAGTACAACTCCGTGTCGCGGAAGGCCTGCCCGGACATCTCGAATAGCACCATTTCAAGTTGACGAATGGCCTGGGCCTTGTCATAACCCTTTTCGCTAAAGCCAGCTCTCAGCAAGTCAATCGCCGCTTCCTGCTGCACGGTATCCATCAACTTGAAAGGTAGGCCTTTACGATCAACAGGCGTATAAAACCAATTGTAGCGTTCGTCCGTATCGAAGGGCATGGTGGTCTGCGCCAACTCAACGGGGCTTAGAGTGTCGAGAAATGCCTGGGCAGCATGCAGCATTTCAGGTGTCGGCGTTTGGGTCTCATAGCTAGTTGAGGATGCACTCAGCGCCATGAAACCGATGACCACTACCAGACAGCAAAGCACGACGCGGCGACGGATCATAAAGTCCCTCCTGGACCACGACGAAGAACGATGAGTCGATAGTGTAATTCCGCTAAACCAAGCAACGCAAATGGGCTTCCGAATTTGCTCACGAAGTTTTATCCCGCAAAACATCAGGCTGCAGATGCCACTCAAGATTGTTCGGTGGCGTCACCGCCAATTCATCCGGTCTCGGCAGCGCTCGAAGCTGTGGCGTGAAATCGTAAGGAACCGGCGAAGGACGAGTTGTGCCCCCACGGTTCACATACTCCCAGACGATTTCCCCATCGGGCGTGACCTGAAACAGTCGTCCGGTGTTATCCTCAGCGATAAACGTGGTACCCGTCGGAAGTCTCCGCTGTGAACCCATAGTCTTGCTAAAGAATTTAAGGTTCGCATACCCTTCCGTTTCATAGGTCCAGACGATCTCTTGGTTTATTGGGTTCAATTCAATAATGAACGTTTGCCCGCTGTGCGTCCGATGTCTCGGAAAGAGTCCATTATCAAACAGAATTATGTTGCCGGCACCAGGCAGACCGTTCTCGATCATTTCCGGTTCATGGGAATGGGACATGCCGCCCTTATAGGTATGGGTCGCTTCCCAGACGACCGCTTTCGTCTCCTTGTCAACCAAGTAGATCATGTCGAGATTGCGCGCGTTGACCAGGATGTTCCCGGGGCGAAATCGTGTATCGCCCGCATCAAACCATTTGTTTTCTGGCAAGGGTGCAATCGAGTTCACATGGAGCCAGTCGCCTTCGGGCGTCGCCGGAGAAAATCTATTCAGATCGAGATGATTGTAGGCATGCCATTCCCAAACAACGTCCCCATCTGGTGTTACCTCATAGATGTCCGCACTGCGCTGGTGTTCTTCACTGCCGCGTTTACGAGGCGGCCACCAGGGGGCGATTTCAACATCGCGGACTTGGTTCTGAAAATCATCCGGCATCAATTGATGCGCAACCAGCAGCCGATTATTGTTGGGAAGCCAGCGTAAGTCGTTAACTGACCCGATACCTTTATGGGTCCAGACGACATTGCCGTCCCAGTCATATTCGAAAATTGTTTGATTCGGACCCGCGTACAACAGGTGCCCGTTTGGCAGCAAGCGGCTTCGCTTGTTAAGCCATGCCGGCACGGTCCAACTGTGTACGACGTTGCCATTCATGTCGATGAGACGAACGTCATCGGGAACAGTACTGCCTGCGCGCACCGCCGCGTCAGGATGATTACCAACGTCGGAATGGTCCGAAATAAGGATGTAACTGCTATACGCCTCTCCCGGTTTGTAAATGGTCGTCCCTGTTGGAAAAATGGTTGGATATGCAGCCGCAAGATAGGTGCTCGCGAGCACGACGAAGAGTCCAACCGAAGTACAACCATAAAGGTTCTTACCGATCATTGCAGACTCCTTCTTAAAGGTACTGGCCATCCGGAAGCACTTCACTGCTGATAGATCTGTATCAGGTTGCCACACGTATCATCAAATATTGCAAGCATCGGACTACCCGTCGGTTTGGTCGAGAAGGTCACACCACGTTTCGTTAACCGGGCATACTCAGCTTGCACATCATCCACGGCAAACGCCGTGGCGGGTATCCCCTGATCGAAGATGGCCGTTTGGAAGATCTTCGCCGCGGCAATCTCCGCCGGCTCCAGCAATAATTCGACACAGTCTGATTGCTCGGGTGACACAACCGTCAGCCACCGAAACTGCCCAACCGGCATGTCGGTCTTTTTTATAAAGCCCAAAACATCTGTATAAAACTGGAGGGCTTGTTCCTGGTCGGTGACGAACACACTGCTTAACTCAATTCGCACATCACACCCCTATTTCTTGGTCAGCTCAGAATTTGAATTTGTAGATAACGCACCTCGCGATACTATTGTGCTCCTTGCAAGAGCGGGTTCCCAAACATTAATCAACGAAGGAGAAATCATGTCGGACGAACTCATTGCAGCAGCGAAACTCCCGAACATCGGCTACAGCGAAAAGGATTGGGACAAAACGGTCGCCAGTGTCACGCCCGACTTTGTCTACGACGAAGTCGCAAGCCATCGGAAATCTGAAAACGCTGAAGGCTATATCGAAATGTGCAAGGGCTGGGCAACGGCCTTCCCCGAATCACGGGCAACGTTTCACAATGCCTACGTCATCGGCAACACGGTCGTGCTGGAACTCACGTGGAATGGCACGCATACTGGCCCTATGATGACCCCGAACGGCGAAGTACCCGCGACCGGCAGGAACATCAGCATGCGCGCGTGCCAGGTGGTTGAGATCAAGGACGGCAAGGCGGCGTCCATGGTTCAGTATTTCGATATCAATACGATGCTGGCGCAGTTGGGTGTCGGCTAAGGCCCTTATACTGCAGCTTTTAGTTCAGCGAGCACGCGGCCATCCCGAAAGGGTATTCGGCGCAGGCGTACGCCAGTGGCATCAAAGATAGCATTTGCCACGGCGGCGAGCAAGGGCTTGCAGACTGTTTCCCCTGCTCCATACGGAGGTAAATCGGACCGCCCGGGGTTTGGATCTCCATTGACCAGGACCACATCAATGACAGCCGGCGCGTCGCTATGAAGCAGGCTCGGATGTGAGCGCCAATCTACACTCGTCACTTTTTCAGTATCGAACTGCACTTCCTCATGAAGCGTACGACTCAACGAGTGAAGCATCCCGCACTCAATCGTACGGCGTAAACCCTCCGGGTTAATGACCAAGCCACAGTCATGGGCACAGACCAAACGCTTCACCCACACGTGCCCAGTATCCCGGTTCACTTCGACCTCCGCTATCTCCGCTACCACCGTTTGACTGCGGAAGGCATAGGCGATCCCGCGACCCGACACCACGGTTCCTGTCTGTCGAGTTTTTGGCGAAGGGCGACTGTCCCAACCATAGGCGTCGGCCGCAGCGCGGATGACCGCAATCGAACGCGCTCGCTTAAATCCACTATCGTCCTCGGTCGTCCCAGTGAGCAACCCGAGGCGAAAGGCCATCGGATCGGTGTTACCAGCTGCCGCTAATTCATCGATAAAGGATTCCGACGCGAAGGTCACCTGGGGTCCATTCGGATCCCGGAGATTTCCCGTGCGAAGCGGGGTTTCCCACACGCGAGGCAAACTGACGACCTGGGTGGCTTCACGCCGGTTCGGAATGACATACATTTCCGATGGGGTCGCTGCACGTCCGTTATTGGGTGTTGCCAGGCGCGTGCCGATGAGTTGGGAAATTAAGACCGTCGGCACCTCGTTATATCCGACATGGTTGTAGTCGGCGGCCTGCGCATTATATTCGAGCGCGACCAATTGCCCTTGAGAGTCCAGTCCCCCGCGGAGCGAGAAGGTAAACGCCGTTCCCTTGGTATCCCAGGCGGTCTCCTCATCACGCATCCACTGCAAGCGAACCGGTCGACCGATTTCTTTTGCGAGAAAGGCGGCCTCGAACCCCGCATCATCGGCGGCCGTACGACCGTAGGCCTGCGGCCCCTCCATCCAGACAACCCGCACCTGGTCTCTCGGCATTTCAAGAAATTCCGCAATGCCAGTTCGCATGCCGTAGGCTTTCATGTCGTTGGAATAGATCGTCATCTGGCCGTTCGAAGGATCGGCTAACGCATGCGCAGGCCCGAACGCCGTGTGTCCTTGAAAGGGTACGTCGTAATCAGCCTTGAGTACGGTCGTTGCATCCGCGAGTGCCGCGTCAGGATCTCCCACGGCCTCGGGTTCAAACTTCGACTTCGGCGCGACACTCCGCATGTAGGCAAACAACTTATCCGAAGTCGGAAACGGTGCCACTTCGGGCTTTTCCCAATCGGTCTTGAGCCGTCGAGCCGCAGTGATCGCCTGTTCCTCCCGTTCGCACACTACCGCTAAATAATTTCCTTTCCGTACCACCTGGATAAAGCCTGGCAGGTTTTCCACGGACGATTCGTCAACGCTTCGAAGTCTCGCACCCACGACCGGCGGTTTGATATTGCGTGCATGGACCATCCCAGGAAGCGTGACATCCACTGCCCAGATGAGCGAGCCATCCACTTTCGGGGGAATATCAAACCGCATCGGCGACTGGCCAACAATCCGGAGTGCGTCAACCGGCTTGACCGTGGCCACGCCCGTCGTCTCATTGACAGTACGTCCCCGGAGATTAACATCAAACCGCTGTCCCCCAATCAATTCTGCGTAGGTAACTTTCCGGGAGGGATCCGACGTCATACTCACTACCGCTTCATTCACACTCAATAGATCGACGGGTGCGCCGAATCGCTCCGCGGCTAAGGCAAGCAGAATACGGCGTGCTTCGGCAGCCACTCTCCGCATTGGCCACCCATCTGTTTGGATTGCATCAGAACCGCCTGAGCCACCCTGATCTGGCGTCACATCGGTGCTGCCCATGACGACACTCGTGCTGTCATAGCCGATATCGAGTTCATCGGCCATCATTTGTCGAAATGCCGTCCCCGTACCTTGTCCACAATCCGTCTTCCCAACATAGAAAGTCGCCGTGTTATCCCGATGAATCACTATCCAGGAATCAAGTTGCCTAAAATCCGGGTCTGGATAAGGACCGGCTCCCTGCTGCTCAACACCCTCGGCACCGGTCGCCAACACGAAGCTCCCCGCATCCGATGCGGTTACCCCGAAACTCACCACAATGAGGCCTGAAGTCTTGAGGAAATCTCTTCGAGACGCCCCACTGTTCCTCGTTTCTAAGTCCTCTTTAAGTTCCCTGGGTATACTCGAGAAGAGAGTCATTCGACACCCTCCTGCTCTACCACTTGCCCATTCGACGCTTTGACGCCCGCGACACGTTTGATTGCCGCTTGGACTCGGTAATAGGTCATGCACCGACAGAGCGCTCCGGACATCCCTTCACGAATCTCGGCGTCCGTCGGATTCGGATTCTCGTCTAGCAAGGCCTTAGCGGTCATGATCTGGCCGTTTTGGCAAAACCCACATTGGGGTACTTGCACATCAATCCATGCCTGTTGCACAGGGTGAAGCTCGCCATCCTTGGCCAGTCCTTCGAGGGTAATGATTTTCCCTTTAGCCCGACCGACGCGAGTTACACACGACCGCGTAGCGACCCCATCGATGATCACCGTGCAGGCTCCGCACTGTCCAAGACCGCATCCAAACTTCGGCCCTCGTAAGCCGAGGTCATTGCGCAGGACATACAGCAGTGGAGTCACCGGGTTCACATCCACAGTCCGTTCGACGCCATTCACATGTAAGGTCACTTCACTCATCAGTCATACCTCTTTCGCCACTTTGTCGGCCAAAGTGTAGCACCCGACTTCATCAACAATCACTACTCCAGATTGGTTATTGGTTGGGTGGGATTCTGACGTTCCCAGGCCACACGATTGCATCCTCCTTCAAGATTAGACGACCAGTTGCTGGGTCCACACTCCCAACAGATACGAAATCAACGGTATCGCCATCCTCTTTATATCCATGACTATTAACAATTTGAATCGGCATGTCCGCCCGGTCGTTGGTGCCCGGCACAAGCGAGACACGACCGGTCGCTCCTTCAAAATCCATGCGTCTAAGATACGCCAACATGTTCTGGCTGGTCACACGCTCACCCGCCTCTTGAATATCGCGAATGGCATAGCCTACCGCCAACATATGGTCGTAGCTTAACGCTCCATAGAAAAAAGCTTTTGAACTCGGATCGACAGGCTTACCTAATCGTTGTTCAAGCGCCTCCCGGAAGTGTGACAGTTTCGGCGACGACATGAGCTCGACCATAGGCGCGAAATAACCGAGGCTGCCCGCCACGGCCTCAGGTGCTTCATCGGCTGACACCATCTCGGCGGCATAGAATGAATAGCCCGCCTCATTCATCTCAAGTTCATGGAGCGCACGGAATATCCTCACCGTGTCCGGCGTCGGGCTCGTATTCACAATATGCCGAATGCCGGCTTCTTTGACCTTGATCACATACGATTTGATTTCATCGTAGGGCGTGTCTCGTGGATAACTATATTCCTGCGCAATCGTGATATTCCGTTGGCGCGTCGATTCGTGAATAACGTCCCGAGCCCCCAGACCCCAGGCATCCGTCGTATAAAAATACGCAATCTCTTCGACCCCAAAGTGCGCCGCGACATTAATCAAATACCCTTCATACTGTTCACTTGGACTGACCACGCGTACGAAATAAGGAAACTCCTCAACTGACGACAGCATGGACGCATTGGAACCATTCGAGATCACTGGAATTTTGTACTTCTCCCCAACGCGAGCAATGTCGACCGCCGGGCCACTGCAGTCCGCTCCCGTGAGCACAAGAATGCCCTTCTGCATGAGCGTCTCCGCCATGAGCGCGGCATTCTCCGGCCAGCAGTGATAGTCGATCGTGTTCTCGTTCGTCATTCGAATGCGTGCGTCGCCCAACATACCGGAGTCGTTAATTTCCGCAATCGCAATCCGAGAACCGTGCAGGCTGAAGTCACCCCAGTCCGAATACCGACCATCTCGGTAGTGGTAGGTATACATCCCGCCGAGGTCGTAGATTTGGGCCACACCGACCGAAGGGGTAACTATTAATAGAAGAAGTACTAACAGTAAGTGTTTTCTCAAGAATCGTCTCCTTCAACAGTTTAAATTGTACTATTCAAACTGCCCACACCACACAGGAATTAGAGGCATGTTAAGCTTGACTGAAAGTGCCGTCAGCATCAACGGAGAGAACGGAATCTTTATGATTACTATCAACACAAGAACTCTTGTTAAATGCCTTTGCGCCATGATAATCCTTGCGTTCGCGAACGCGTCTAACACCGTCCGAGCCGGTCAGCAGGATTGGGTGCAACTGGCCGTGCATAACTTTGGGGCACCCATTAACACCATGTGGGATGAAGGAGAACTCACCTTTGCCGACGATGGCACCATGGTCTACTGCAGTGCCCGAGCAGATTTGGACGCGGCGCCTGGTGATCCGAAGGACCTGTACATTGCGACCTTCAATCAAGAGACTGGGAGTTGGAATGAACCCGTCAACATGGGTGAACCGGTCAACGCACCGCCCGCGACTGACGTGGATCCCCTACGCAAGGGTGATGATCGCGAACCCTGGATCACCGGTGACGGACAGACTATCTATTTCAAGTCCGACCGAACGGCCACCACAACACCGCGCAACAACAATGATCTGTTCGTAACCCACCTCGTCAATGGTGTCTGGTCGACACCGGAACTGTTGCCCGCGCCAATCAGCACCGACGCAGGCAATGAGCACTGCCCGATGCTGCTGCAAGATGGGGAAAGTCTGTGTTTTGCCTCGGCGCGAGCTGGTGGGTATGGCCAATCCGATATCTGGTGCGCCCAGCAGGCAGCCAATGGTACCTGGCAGGACCCCATCAATCAGGGACCAAACATTAATACGGCTGCGAACGAATTCCATTTCACGCAGGACGCCAATGGGGTTGTGTACTTCACGTCGAACCGACCGGGCGGCTTTGGTGGATTGGACCTATATAGCTCAGAACAACTCGGACCAAATTCCTGGGCTCCTGCGGTCAATCTCGGCTCCCAAGTCAACACGGAATCGGCCGACATGTGCCCAGCGTTACCACCGGGTGGGGGCACACTGACGTGGTTTTCGGATCGATCGGACAGCAGTTTTGGGGCGTTCGATATTTTCTGGACTAACAAAACCAATCTAACGACCACGCCGTAACTCGTCTCAATTAATGGAGATGCCAGCCGGATCGCGATCGGGAATCATGTTTCCGGTTGGGCGTTTGTACAGAATTTTTGCGTGCAGGCGATCTTTTATGGAGATTAATAAAAGAAGGTTATCGTCGATACACTAATCGGGCGACCATGTCACCACGTGGAGTCATCAAGGTCGACTCGATGACAAGCTCCTGCCCGTTCCCACTTTGAGACCACTGTTCCCGAAGCTGAATAGAGCGGTCACCTCGAGGCGTCGTGATCGCCATCGTGCCTTCGGTCACCAAACTGCCATTCTCCCATCGAGAGGTCGTGACTTGTTGACCACGCGGACCCGCATTCGTACTTTCCACACCATCCAGACGATAAGTCGCCACCTGCGTTCCACCAGCGAGTTGGCGCTCCATGGTCAACACATCGTCGGACTGCTCGATCACCACTGTCGCGGGACCTCTCCCGACTCCACCAGCGCCGCGTCGACCACCCCTTCCCCCGGGAGGATTAGGCAATTGACTGGCTTCGACATCGAGCGTCCAGGTGCCGGAAAAATCCGTCCCCTGCGCCGTCACCATCGGCACACTCATGATAAATGCGGTCAGGATCAGTTTCGCTAGGGTTATTCTCATTACAATTACTGAATGATATGAAAAGATTTTCATCTTTTAAACCTCTCGAGATTCTAACAAAAAGCGACTGATTCGTTCTTATCAACTGTTTAGACGATCAGAGCTCTATGTTAGTTTGCTATTTCTTCTCTCCGACTTCACACGAGTGACACTTAGGCTAGTGGCTTCTTGACTCCTTCCACGTCATCGTGCCGTCTAAATTTCACTATACCCTGTTCCTCAGTTGATGCAATCAGCATCTTTATAGATGATAGAGTTAAATATGATGTGGTTTTCTGTGAGTAATCTCTGAAAAAAGGAGTGAGTTTTGCTATTACGTTTTCCTATCGCGCTTCCCCTGTTTCTGGTTTTCGTGGTCAGTAGTGCTTGCGGTGGAAAACAGTCAGCTAGCTCGCCCGCCTCACAACCCGCGCCGGAATCAAGCACATCCGCCGGGGTCGACCCAACATTAGCTGACGACGACTATCTCCTGTTGGCGACCAGCAGCACCTCAACAATGCAGGACGAATTGAAGGCCGCCGCGGACCGAGGATACGAACTGCTCGAGGCGACCACAACTGGCAGCAGCTTCGGTGAAATAATCGCAATCCTCCAACGGACCCCTGAGGACGCTGCAGGATTTGAGTACTGGGTGCTCGCCACCATGCGAACATCCACCATGGCGCAAGAACTGCGCCAGGCAGGCTTAGCGGGCTTTGCCTATCAGGACCATGTCGATCACCGAAAAGAAAACGTCATCTTTCTGTCACGCAGTCGCGATCCAGAGAAGATTGCACCCGTCGAGTACACACTCCTAGCCACGAATAAAACTTCCACCATGCAAGACGAGCTACGCAGGGCCCAAGCCGCGGGGTATCGGTTTCATGGGGTCACTGTGAATAATGGCCTCTCCGGGGGAAAGGAAGTAGTGATTATTCTCAGCCGGCCTGGCGCATAGACCATGCACGAACTTCTTACGCGACCACGACCGCAGGTCGACTCGGGACCGTTCGACCAACTTCGAATGGCGTTCCGATTGCTAACCTGCTGTTTAGTATTCCTTGGCACGATCACGCTGGTTCACACGCAACTACCTGAATCCCATACGCAGATTCTGTGGCAAGCCGACACCGATGGCTACCACACTTATCGCATCCCGGTTTTACTCGCGACCCCTCCCGGCACTTTGCTCGCCTTTGCCGAAGGACGAGCCGATGGCTCCAGTGACGCCGGCAACATTGACCTCGTGTTTAGACGCTCAATCGATAACGGGCGCACCTGGTCCTCCACGGCAGTAATTTGCGATGACGGACCTCATACATGTGGAAACCCCGCGCCCGTGGTCGATCAGGTGACTGGTCTTATTCACCTCCTGCTCACACGCAACATCGGCAGCGATGACGAACGCAGCATCATGCTTGGAACCAGCCAAGATATTCGACGAGTGTGGTACACGCAGTCGACCGACGACGGCCTCACATGGGCGACTCCCCGGGATCTTAGTGGAAGTGTTCGTGAAGCCAACTGGCGATGGTACGCGACTGGACCGGTACATGGTATTCAATTAACTCAAGGACGACACAAGGGACGACTCGTCATTCCGGCCAATCATTCCGTTGCCAGTGTTGAGTCCGATGCCGCAACCTATCGCAGCCATGTGTTGTTTAGTGATGATGGTGGACTCCACTGGCAACTGGGTGGGACGCACGGTCCCTACACAAATGAATCGACAGTCGTCGAATTGTCCGACGGCACACTCATGCTCAACATGCGGTCCTACCATGGAGAACAGCGACGGGCCGTGGTCACCAGTGAGAATGGCGGTGTCACATGGTCTGCCGTCTCACTCGACAGCACACTCATTGAACCCACATGCCAAGCCAGTCTCTTGCGCTATCGTTGGCCAACCAGTGAGTACCCCCACGGGATTCTTCTCTTCTCCAATCCCGCAAGTGTGACCAGAGACCATATGACGATCCGAGCAAGCTTCGATGATGGTGCTTCATGGCCCGTCCAGCGACTTATTGAACGTGATTCGTCCGCCTATTCATCACTGGCGCGACTTCTCAACGACGAGATCGGTTTGTTATACGAGCGGTCAAATTATGAGGAAATCATATTCGCAAGATTTTCATTGGACTGGGTGCTGAACAACTAGGTCTGTGAGACAATGCATCGCACGCGTCGAGTGTTTAGGCGGACAGGCGCGAGCAATATTGAGAGGAGAACGCATGAAATTGTGGAAAATAGGAACCCTGGTCGCGTTGTTGACGTTCCCAGTCATGGCTCAAGTGCCCTGGGACCAAACCTTCAAACCAGACATTGAAGCACCTGAAGATTTTCGATCGAATCGCATTTCCTACTCAGCCATTATGGATGTCTTAGGTCCCACTCGTCCTGAAGTATCCGACGAGGATCTTGCCGAACTTGCAACCTATCAGATTGAAAACATTTGGGGAGGCCTCGGCGAGTACCAAGAAAATTACGTACGGGGTTTTGTCCATACCCAGGATGGCACCCGTATCGTTGGTCGCGCTTTGACCATGCGAGCTCTCCCACCACGTCCCGATTTGAGGAGAGCCGTGGATACACTTGCAGCAGAAGGAAACTGGGATAGTCGCGGCTACGTTCGAGCTGGAGAAGAAGGTCGCGTCGGTGATATCGTCGTCGCCGAGCGCGGAGGATTCGACGGCGATATCTTCTTCGGTGACATGACAGCACTCGGTATGAAGCTGCGCGGCATTAAGGGAGTCATTATCGAGGGCGCAACCCGGGATCAAAACGAACTGAACGGTGAAGAGTTTGACGGCTTTCCAGTCTATGCGCGATATTTTGATCCACGGGGTCCAGAATGGTTGGGTGTCTCATGGAACGTCCCTGTACGTGTGGGGACCGCCACAGTGCTTCCTGGGGATATCGTCGTCGCAGAAGCCGAAGCAGTCTTGTTCTTCCCACCGGAGATTTTGCCTCAAGTACTCCAAGCGGCTCGCGATCGCCAAGCCCTGGAAACCTATGAGCGCGAACTTATGAATTCAAAACAGTATCGCGTCAGAGATGTATATCCGCTCTCGCCTACACTCCGCGAGGAGTACGAGCGTAAACGTCGTCAACCGCCACCGCAATAGCGACGACGACTGTGAATGGTTACCGTGACGACGTCATAGGGTTCTCGACTGACTGACTAGGCTGATAACATTGAGGCACATAGACCCATGCTCAATAAAGAAGACAACGAACTATTGACACGTGTAGGACTTGGCACCGTAATGGGCACCCTGTTACGGCGGTTCTGGCTTCCGGCTCTGTTGGAAGAAGAATTAAAAGAAAAGGATGGGGCGCCCGTTCGACTACGTCTTCTCGGTGAAGATCTAGTCGCCTTTTGCGATAGCGACGGCAAGCTGGCCATCTTGGATGCCTACTGCCCTCATCGGCGAGCGCATCTGTATTTTGGACGGAATGAAGAATGTGGCATTCGCTGCGTCTACCATGGCTGGAAATTTGACGCCAGTGGACAGTGTGTCGATATGCCCTCCGAACCGCCCGAGAGCGAGTTTAAGTCACGGGTCCAAACAACCTCTTATCCGGTCGCAACTCTGGGCGGTGTCGTTTGGATCTACATGGGACCGAGCGATTTAAAGCCCGAACTGCCAGACTTTGAATGGGCCAGAGTCTCTGCTGCTCGCACCGTCATGACTAAACGTGTCCAGCAATGCAACTGGGCCCAGGCAGTGGAAGGTGGAATCGATTCGAGCCACATTTCCTATCTGCATAGAAATCTCGTTGACCTCAAACCGCAAAAGTCAGCTGCCGGCCACCGTAAATATTCCTCTCAGGACCGCTCACCCGTGTTCACGATCAAAGAAACCGACTACGGCCTCCTTATTGGTGCCAGTAGAAAAGCGGGTGACGAACTTTATTGGCGTGTCACACAGTTCCTCGCGCCCTGCTGGACCATGATCCCGCCAATCATTGGGGATGAGGACCGTGATTCCAGCACGGCAGGCTACGCCGGGCATGCCTGGGTGCCTATCGACGACGAAAATACGTGGACCTGGTCCTTCAATTGCAGTCCGCATAAGGATTTCACGAAAGCAGAGCGGGAACGGTTCGATCCCCACACGGGCATGTGGGGCCCGGTTGACGACACCTATCGCCCACAATGGAATATGGCGAATGATTATGGACTTGATCGCGACATGCAGAAGAACGTCAACTACACTGGGATTAAAGGTATCCCCAATCAGGATGTCGCCGTGCAAGAGAGCATGGGCCCCATCGCCGATCGAAGCAAAGAAATGCTTGGGACGTCCGATAAAGCGATTATTGCCTATCGGCAGCATCTCCTCGACCTCGCGAATGCTCTCGCCCATGGTCAAGAACCCAAAGCGGCGAGCGACGGCACCTGCTACAGTGTCCGCTCGGCCTCACTGCTTCTCCAGAAAGACGTGCCGTTTGAGGAAGGCGCAAAAATCCTTCTCTCCGCGAAGTAAGAGTTGCGGCAGTGACTAATCGTCTTAAACCGTCCGCTTTTCTAACATAACGTTCGGCGCATGCGTAAACTCTTGTCCCTCCTCACACAACTCGCCACTCGATGGCTGGGCACCGAGCTAACACTGGCGCGTGAAATCACCTTAATCGCGAGCGGCTTTAGCATCGCCGCCCTTGCGGCAACGTATCCCTTGATAATGCATCTCGGTAGTGTGCTCCCTAATGATCTCGGCGACCCTGTGCTGAATGCGTGGATCCTAGCCTGGGATGCCGATCGCCTACTGCACGGTTTAAGCGGTCTTTGGGCTGCACCGATGTATTTTCCATACGAAGCCACCCTAGCCTACTCGGAAAACCTGCTTGGCATTGCGATCTTCACGGCGCCCCTTCAATGGCTCACCGGAAACCCCGTCTTGGTTTATAACGTGGCATTCTTGGCATCTTTCGTACTCGCGGGAACCGGCATGTACCTCCTCGCAACTTCGATCACGGGCAGTCGAGCGGCTGGTCTACTCGCGGGAATTGCCTTTGCCTTCCTACCTTATCGTGCGGACAAGATTCCCCATCTTCAAGTCCTCATGTATGGTTGGATGCCTGTAGCGCTCTGGGGGTTTCATCGATACTTTGCCACCGGCCACCGCCTGGCGCTCACCGTATTCGCAGTGGCCTTTCTGCTTCAAGGCTTATCAAACGGATACTTCTTCTATTTTTTTAGTGCGGCCGTCATCGTGATCGGTGTCGTTGAACTCTTAACCCGGGTGTGGACCCGCCCACGCATGATCGTGGAACTGGCTGCAACCGCTTTCCTCATGTTGGTTTCACTCATCCCGGTGGCCATTCCCTATCTCAACGTCGGCGCTAATCAGGCCCTTACTCGCTCTCGCAGTGAAAACATCATGTTCAGTGCGGATGCGCTCGCCTATTTTCATGCCTCTCCGAACCTTGTGCTCTGGCGCGACATCCTCCCTCAAGGAGCCCCTGAAGCGTCGCTCTTTCCCGGATTCGCATTGCTCACAATCGCCGTAATCGGTCTTCTTGGTTCGTTTACAAAGTGGCCAGACAGGCGTCACCCGTACGCGACGGCACGTGTAGCCGTGAGTTACTTTCTCATCGTGCTCATTGGGTTTGTGTTGTCTCTTGGCCCGGAGCCCACCTACGCCGGAAGACTCCTTACTGAGAGTGGACCATACGATTGGCTCTATAACATTGTGCCTGGGCTTGACGGGCTTCGCGTGCCCGCTCGAGCGGCCATTCTTGTATTTCTAGGGTTGACGGTGCTCGCCGCGATCGGCGTTGAACGGCTTCGCACTCTCTGTTCACCTCGGACAGCCGGCGTTGGCTGTTTCATCTTGGCAGCGGTTTTTATCGCGGAGGGCTATTACCAACCGAAGCTCATCCCATTTCCTCAGACACCAATTCCCTCAGAGCAAGCTGCGTACGATTGGCTCGAACAGCAACCGCCTGGCGGCACCATCATCTTACCAATTCGCCCTCGGGACCCCATCGTCAACACCCTTCGCTACGTGTATAGCACGCTGCAACATCGACAACCCTTAGTCAATGGCTACAGCGGATACGGCACATCATTAATACGTTCTATCGAAACGCATGAACGCGACGTGAGCGCCTATGGCGATCTCCTTCGAGGGTTGCGCGCTCTTCAGGTACGGTACCTCGTACTGCATGAGCATCGATATGAAGACCAAGCCTGGATGCAACAAACGGATGGCCCATTGATCTCGGCGGCGATTCGCGCACAGTCCGACCAGTGGGTCGCGCACCACAGATTCGGCACGAGTGACGTCTTTGAACTCGCTCCATCCACCGAAAGCATTGACATCCTGACCGACGACCTGATCCCGATTGACCTGTCGGAGTTACGCCAAACGACTGGGCATCGTGGGCAATCACTGGAAGCGATGTGGGATAACGATTATGAAACGCGCTGGTCGAGTGATGCCCCACAAGCCGGCCACGAATGGATTGAGTGGGCATTCGACAAACCGACCAATATCGGTCATGTCCGATTTTCGCTCGCGAAGAGCCTCAACGACTACCCGCGCAACTTACTGATTGAAGGCAGTTTTGATGGTGAGACTTACAGGACGCTATATGAAGATCGCGGCTTGCCGAAATTCTTCCTGGGCCTGGTTGATGACCCGGAACACGTCCCGATTGATATCGCGCTTCCACAGAACGAGTCCCTGAAGCTTCGACTCCGCCAAAGAGGTGTTTCGTCTACGTGGTATTGGTCAATTCATGAAATGCGTCTTTGGGAACGATAAACATCGCCCAACAGCGATCCCCAGGTCTCTATTCACTCTTGTCGAGAAGTCGCTCCACTTCAAGTTGCATCGCCTCAAATCGCTCAGGCAGAAAACCTTCGACTCGAGCACGTAATCGTCCCGATCGGTCAATCACCACACTTGTCGGAAATACGATCACCCCATAACGTTCTGCAAGCCCATCATCCAACAGCACGGGATAACTAATGCCAAACTCTTCGACAAAGGGCGGAAGCGCCGATGGCTCATCGCCCCAATCCGCACCCAGAACCATCAACCCACGGTCTCTAAATTCTCGATCAAGAGTAATCAGTTCAGGAATTTCCTCTCGGCAACTCACACACCACACGCCCCAAAAATTGATCAGAACGACTTTTCCTCGCAGGTCAGACAGTCGAACGTCTCGACCATCGAGGTCAACCGCATCAAACTCGATTGCGGGTTCGTCCAACAAGGTGATTGGCCCCTGATTGCTCTGGGCTTCACCCATCAGCACTATCCCGAACACAAACAGGCACGCCAAACTGGCTAGTTTCATTCGCTCGATATCCTTGAAATCTGCACTTGGGAGTCTCCGTCCCGAGTATAGGCTTCCGTCCAGGTCACAAAAATCTCATCTCCGAATACGGCCATGCGCGGGAAGCCACTCGCCCGGCCGCCACCCGTCTGGGCGATGGTTCGGGAGGGGCCGGGTCCCGTCGACGGTGAGAGTCGCCTGAACTGCACGATGCCCTCTCCTGCTTCAGTGCGTTCTAACCAAGTGACGACCGCCTCCGACCCGACCATCTCAATGTCAACCCGTCCTATTGGTTGGCCATCATCAACGCGCATCACCTCTTCAAAACTCGCCCCTCCATCCTGAGAAAATTTTGCCTGAACTCGTCGTTCGCCACCAGCCCCTGTAAACCACGCGATCGCGGCCTGATCGCCATTCGTCGCAACCTGTGGACCATTGACCGGGCAGCCAGGAATTTGCCAACCATCTGCATGGAGCGTTACGGGGTCAGTCCACGCATTCTCGACATACCGCACAACACTGATATCCCGTATTTCGTCAGGTGACCGATCGCGATAAGCAACCACTAACCCATTCTCGGTACGCGCCATGGTCGTCTGACAGCACTCACAGACTCGCCCATCGAGTAACTGTTCCTCTTTAAAGACTCCATCCTCCAAGGTCGTAAACATTAACGACATTTCATTATTCGAAGCGCCTTTTTGGAATTTGCGTCCATCTAGCCAGACACCCGCGAGTCCGGTCGGACCATGCCGCGCCAGGGACACGAAGCCATGCTCACTCAGCGTGCCGTCACGATGTGGCCGCTCCGGTTGACTCCACGTTTTGCCTTGGTCATCGGACAAGGACATCCAAATATCATATTGATAGGTCCCGTCGGCAGCCTTCTCTAGCCACTGTGCTGCCAACTGTCCGTTTTCAAGCGGCAAGAGCGAGCCGAAGTCGGCCCAATTTGCAAAAAACGCGTCAGAGATTCGAATGGTTCTCGGCTCACTGAAAGTCCCACCATCCCAAGCAGCAAATCGAAACGCGTGCCCATCGCCGCGAGACTCGAGCCAACTTAAATACAGTTTGGAGTCAGACGCGACAAGGTTGCCAGTCAGACTCCCCACGGGTGCCGGTGACACCAACGGCTGAACCGTCACTACTTCGTTGGCTCTCATAACTCCGACTAAAGACAACGCCGTCACCAGGACCATATTTCCTAGCCATCGGTAAATCCTTGATCTCCACATCTGGTCACTCCTCAATGACTTGACCGCGAGACTGACACAATTCGAATTGGGGGCTCAAGTCGTTGGCCATCGGCCGGTTGCATTTGAATCTCTCGGATAACTTCAGCGCCAGACACCACATGTCCAAACGCAGCAAATCCTTGCCCATCAGGGTTGCGGTCTCCTCCAAAATCAAGAGACGGTTGGTCGCCAATACAAAAGAAGAAACTCGACGTAGCTGTATCGGGGCCGCCCCTCGCCATCGAAATCGCTCCGTCAGTGTGGCGTAAACCTGTCACTGAGGTGCGCTCCAATTGAATTGGATCAAGGTTGTCGTCCGGTTGCCCGCGATTCTTACTGGCCTGAATCACTTCAATCCTGACATCGTTGTCTGGTTGATTCTGCATCGTAACGGTTCGATGAAACTGTCCGCCATCATAGGCGCCCGTATCCACATAGCGCAGAAAATTCGCCGCCGTGTGGGGAGCGTGTTCCGCATCAATCGCGACCGTGATTTCGCCCAAGTCGGTCACAACCAACACCGTCACATCCGATGACACCTGACCCGCACTCGCAGACCCAGCGTAGCAAACCAGCGTGAACGCAAGAGCACGAATCCAGTTGAATCGCATCACGTTTCCCTCACCTCTGCCATTTTCCCTAAGAATAAGACGTTACGCACCAAACGCCTTTCTGAAGGCAGCTCGTTGTTTCACATCACCAAACACGATCAGCTCGTCAGTCGTTTCAAGTCGTATAGATGCATGCAGGTTATACACCAACTGGCCCTGGTGTTTGATGCCGACCGCACTCAAACCGGTCTTGGAACCAATCGCGCTTTCCTCTAGTGTCTTTCCGACCAAGGACTTCGGAATCCCCAGCGTGACCAAGTCAACCCCTTCACCGAGAATCACCAGCTCGTGCCCTTCAATGAGCGACATGACCGCCTCCGCCCCAAGCGATGCGTAGCTCATCACGAAATCGGCACCCGCACGATGAATCGCTTTGAGATTACGGTCATGGGTAATCCGACTCACAATTCGCAACTCCGGCTTCAATCGTCGCAAGTAGACAGCCAGGTAAATATTCATCGCATCCTCGCTCGTGGTGAGCAAGACTGCGGTCGCATTATGGAGGCCGGCATTCGCGAGCGACTCAAGATTGTTCGCGTCACTGAGAATCGCATCATCAACCAACGGGGACATTTTCTTGATGATGTGAGGATTTTTATCGATTAAATTGACTGGAACACCTTTCGCTTTCAACGACCGAATGGCCGCTAATCCGACCGCATCACCACCGATCACAAGCACTGGGCGTTTCTCTTGAGGCTTCTGAGTCAACAAGCCATCCAGCTTGTCCATCTGCTCTGACAGCCCCGCCACTACGACAATGCTTTTGTCGTCAATGACGGTTTCAGGATATGCCGGATTGAGCCGACCAACATTCCAGACCCCGACAATATTGAGGCCGGTCTGTTCCCGCAGATGCGATTCAGAGACCTTGCGTCCAGCCAAGTGACTGTTGTGTGCCGAGAATTCAGCAATCTGCAGTTCCTCATAGTTACCAATCACATCTGTCTTGCCAAGACCTGCGCTGGCACGATTCGCCAAATACTCACCCAACTGCACTTTCACTGGGACGACGTGAGAACAGCCTGCAAGTTCCAGCACATCCACCGAATCCTCATCTTCGACAAACGCAACGACTGGCACATCCTGCGAAACCTCCCGTACGGTTAATGCAATATTGGTGTTGGTCGTGTCCTCACGATTCGCAACTACAACGCGTGCATTCTCGACATTCCAATTGCGATAATTGTTTTGGCTATCAATGTCCCCCAAAAGCACCGAGAGACCATCGGCTTGCATCTTGTTGGCAACTGTGGCGTCTGTTTCAATAAGGTAATAAGGAATCTTGCTTGGTGCGAGCCGATCGATCAGGCCCGTGGCGATCGCACCCTGGCGACTAATCAGCACATGGTCCCGAATGCTCTTAGGGACACGCCTCTCCACGCCCGTCTGCACCTGCACATCCAACCATGGCTCATAAAACAGTTTGAAAAATATGAACGGCAATACGACAATCAACACCACAATCCCACACGCCAAGACGATTGTCGTATAGGCTCGGCCCACGTCATGAGTAAACACAATGTCACCGAAACCAGTGGTACTCATTGTCATTAAGACCCAATAGACCGCAGTCGTCCACGTGTAAAACTGTCCTTCCAATTCCATCATGAGCCACTTAAACCCGCCAGCGAACAGATGGACCAAGACGTAGACAAACAGGCAATACTGTAGGAAGGCAACGCCTTTACGGCGATTTTCACCTTGAGCGGTGAGGAGAGACCAAAGGTTCCGGAGCATTGTTATCTCAACTAGATCTAGCTTACGATTAGCTGCTGAATTGTTCAAGAAGACAAGTGAGAATATCGTATGGCTCGAAACTACTGGTTAATGAAATGTGAACCTGCGGCCTACACGGTCGCAAAGCTGGCGCGTGATGGTTCCACAAGCTGGGAAGGGGTCCGCAATTACCAGGCCCGTAACTTCATGCGCGACACAATGAAAATTGGAGATGCGGTCCTATTCTATGCGTCCAATGCAGACCCGTCTGGAGTGACCGGCATTGCGAAGGTGTCACGGGAGTCTCATCCCGACCACTATGCCTGGAAAAAAGGACACAAATACTTCGACCCCAAGAGCACGAAAACAAACCCGATATGGTTTATGGTCGAAATCTCCTTCGTTGAACAGTTTTCAGACACTCTTCCCTTGTCGACCTTGAAGGCCACCAACGGACTTGACAATATGATGGTTACCAAGAAAGGAAGTCGTCTCTCCATCCAACCGGTCACAAAAACTGAATTCAATATCGTGGTTCGTCTCGGTCGGGTGCCGCACCAGCGCACCTAAACGAAACTGACCACCTTTTTACTGACGTAGACTTAGTGCGGCTCGATCGACTTTACGATGACGAGATCGTCCGCTTCTCGAAAGGCATCCGAAGGCTCGCGCTTAAACTCGATGCTCTTCCAGGTTGAAGCCGAAGTCCAACCTCAATCTGCGCACACTCTAAGGCCGCACGCTGTCGGTAGGTTCCAAACAAGCGATCCCAGACGGCCAAATTGAATCCGAAGTTGGTATTGAGTTCACCAACTTCAACAGAGTGATGAATACGATGCATATCCGGCGTCACAAACAACCAACGGACCAACTGATCCAGACGTTCTGGTAGTCGGCCGTTTGCGTGAGTAAACATCGAAGAGCTATTCAGTACTATTTCAAAGATCAAAACCGCCAACGCGGGAGCTCCCAGCACTAACACAGCGACAGCCTTATAGAGGGTTGAGACAACAATTTCAAAGGGATGAAATCGAAGCCCCGTTGTTACATCAAATTCTGCATCGGCATGATGGACCTGATGTAAACGCCATAGCCATGAAACACGATGCATCACGAGGTGTTGTCCATACAGACAAAAATCGAGAGCGACCACCGCAAGAGCCACACTAATCAGAAATGGAAGATCGAGAACCCCGATCATTCCCCACTCGGAGCTCTCAACCCAGTCTGCCAAATTAATCAAGGTCATCGGCAATAGAACGCGAATGGTTCCAATGCCAAGCACAAGCATCCCGAGATTCGTGGACCAACGCTGAACCCGAGACATGGAAGCCGCTCGTTGGCTTGCGAATAATTCCCATGCGGCAGCTAGGACGAACACCGCGGTAAATATCAAGACGCGAAGACTGTCTTCACGGTAAAACACAGCGTCTAAAGCCACGTGGAACTCTCACCACTCCTCAACTTTAAGAACCAGCGAATCCCTCTCCCTCCGCGCACTGCAGATCCAGATCGTGCATTTCTGCGGTACTGACTCCTGTCAACTTAGGATGCTCTAACTGCCACAGACAATGGGCCTCAAGGACCTCCTCGTCAGTCATTTCACGCAACAATGCATCCCGTATGATCGTTATTCGACCGACTGCTTCAGTATCATTTACCAAACGCGTGGCCGCGAGGTCGACCCACATCAGGGCCCGAGCTAAATATCGTTCGACTCCTCGCCCGGCCAAATACATTGTTGCCAAGCTCAATTGGGCCTGTCCATGATTTCGTCCGGCTGCAGTTTCAAACCAGTTCGAAGCTTGTCCATCGTCCTGTGGCACACCCCGGCCCTGCTCGTAGAACTGGCCCAAAACATACTGAGCTTCAGCAATTGATGGATGTAACTCTGCTGGTCGGAAGTCCTGTGAAGCCAGACGGCGGTACCATCGAACGGCTTCGTCAAGATTGCGGACGACACCCAATCCGCCTTCTTCCAATATTCCGGCAAGATCATATTGAGCTTCAGGCAAATCCTTGTCGGCCGCTTGTCGAAACCACACCACAGCCTCTTTGATATTTGGTGCCACATGACGCCCCTCAGCATACATAAGGCCCAGATTGTACTGGGCGGAGGCGAGCCGGTCACGACCGAGCAAGGACCCGGCACCCGGCCCATCCGGTGCAGCAGTTTGCTGGTACCAGACGTGTTCGCGACGTTCGGCTTGACGAATTTCGCTTAGCGTCATCTCTTTCTTAACGACTTCTCTGAGATTCGTCGCCTGCCAGTGCAGGAATTGATCCATTGGCAGTTTGGCGCCTGCAAGGCTCAGCCACTTATAGGCGGACACGTAGTCCTTCGGCACCCTCAGATCCGTAGTGAGAAATTGTCCTCTGGCATACATGGCACCAAGAGCAAGTTGAGCCTGGATGACGCCCTGTTCAGCAGCTTGCTGGTACCACTTCAACGCTTCTCTCGTATTCGGCACGACACCGCGTCCGAGCACGTACATCACACCCAGCTTGTACTGCGCCTCTGCGAAGCCTTGTTCGGCTGCACGACCGTATAGTCGAACCGCCACGGCATCATTTTGTGGTACGCCGCGGCCTTCCGCGAAGCTTTCGGCCAAAGCGTACTGGCCTTCCGCTAAACCCTGTGCACTCGCTTCTTGGTACCATTTCCGGGCGTAACGCTCTTCCAACAATCCGAGATGGAATTGGGCCACAGGGTCTTTACGTTCCGCAAGTTGACGCAATTTGGTCCGCGCACCTTCAACTTCTTGAGTCAAATACTCAGGGTTAACGACAAGTTCTCCGGCCCTGTCATAGTCATGAATATCATCCTCACTGGAGACGCGAAACCATCTCGCCGCTTCTGAATAGTCTTGCTCGACGCCACGGCCTTCGGCATACATCATTCCAATTCTGTACTGGGACTCCTCATCCCCTTGGTCTGCAGCTAGACGGTACCAACGAAGGGCTTCCGCGTAATTCTGCTCGATCCCCTCACCAAGATCATTCAAGGATCCTAAAAAGAACTGCGCTCGCGTCCAGTGTTCTCCAAGGGTGCGAAGCCCTTCATAGGCTTCCGCATGTCCTTGCTGGGCAGCTCGGTTGTAATATTGCGCAGCCATTGAACTTCCCCGACTCGATCCCACTCCTGTATGAAACATCAAACCCACAAGATACTGAGCACTTGCGATACCTTGATCAGCAATCGCTCGAAGTGCTCCTTGACTTTCAGAATTTCCTTGGATGGCAGCCTCGTAGTACAGACGCACTGCTTCTTCGATATCTTGCGTCACGCCCTTCCCTTCCGCATAGAAAGCAGCAAGTCGGGCTTGTGCCTCTTGCAAGCCTTGATCAGCGGCTAGTCGATAGAGCGCTGCGGCTTCCACATCGCTTGGGCCGATTTCGCCGGTTTCATACATCAGCCCAAGTGCGAACTGCATCAGCGCATCACCTTGGGCGGCTAACGCCCGCAGGTAAGACAGGTCTGTTTCGCCTTCTTGCGCTTGCGACACCTGGAATGCTGCGTCGGGTACAATTCGGACCGAAGCACCAAGCACCGGCGGCGAAACCAATACCGCAGACCCAAGAAGGACGAGGCTGGCCTCTCTAAAATGTGACTTAATAGTTCTCACAAGCATCATCCGAACCCAGTCCATGTTACTCCCGGTAGTTTATAAACTGGAGTGGGATATCAACGTTCGCATCTTTCACCACTTGAATCGCTGTCTGCAGATCGTCCCGTTTCTTTCCCGAGACGCGAAGTTTCTCACCCTGTATCGCGACCTGCACCTTCAGTTTCGTATTCTTGACCAGTTTCACAAGTCGTCGAGCTAACTCAACCTCAATGCCTTGACGAACTCGTACAACCTGCCAAACGTCACTCACATTTTTTTGTACCGGATCCCGTTCAAGACAACGCACGTCCACCTTTCGACTCGCAAATTTATTCGTCAGCACGTCGTACAACTGTTCTAATTGGAATTCTTCGGGTGCCCGCATTGTCACCTGGTCATCCGCAAACTCAAGCTTCACGTTTTTACCTTTAAAATCAAATCGTGTAGCGATTTCCCGGATCGCCTGATTCACAGCGTTCGTCACTTCGTGGAGATTCACTTCTGATACAACATCAAATGTAGGCATAAACGCTCCAATGTCTGGACCTTCGTAATTATAACCCTGCCTGAAAGCCCGCGACGCCGCACTCTAATTATCATCATTTAGAAAGGCGCTTATCGTTTTGAGACCTTTCACCTATAATCGGAA
>Ga0163108_10000172_pt1 | contig 47881 bp, 35 predicted proteins | sample Fk1155metaG_FD_109644 | JGI IMG/M metagenome (GOLD analysis project Ga0163108, IMG submission 109644) | Marine microbial communities from the Central Pacific Ocean - Fk160115 155m metaG | ecosystem: Environmental > Aquatic > Marine > Oceanic > Photic zone | place: The Central Pacific Ocean...
CACATTTTTTCGGAACAATGCCTGGGTGCTGGTCCGCGGCTCTGGGCCACAGAAGAGATGATTGGGCACCCCGCCCCCTTGTTGTCAGACCTGGGACGGGCCCACTATGTTCTGTTGTTGTCCGGAGAACAACGCGACTTGGGGTGGGGCCCAATGGCTCCAGGCATGGCCCATGAAGCATGGATAGAGCACTCCAGGAAGACCAAAGGCACCAAGGTCATCGTCGCAGACCCGCGCGCCACCGAGTTCGCAGAAAGCATGGATCAACACCTCCCTATTCGACCTGGGACCGAGCCTTACTTGCTGCTTGGCATGTTGGCCACCATCGTCCGAAGTGGATGGTACGACGCCCAATTCATCAAAGACTACACGCGAAATTTTGATCAATTGGAAGCCGTCTTGGCGCCTTGGACTGTCGAGCGTGCCGCCGAGATTTGTGGGATTGATGCGCCACTATTGAGTGGCATTTCACTCAAGTTCTCCCGGGCTGCAATGGCGGTGGTACATCCCGCACGTCAGAGCTTCCAGAACGCTGCGGGCGCGCTGGGTGCCTGGGCCTGGATGGCGCTGCACACCGTGACAGCCAATGTTCTTCGGCCCGGTGGGCTGTACGAGAACAAGGGCACCTTCGATCTCTTCCCTGTGTTGACTCAATTTCCCACAGACAAAGCCCCGAAAACTTCCGCTGGACAGCACCCACTTCTGTGGCTCCAGGCACCAGCTACAGCCTTGAGCAAAGAAATCCTGGATGGTCCGGTTCGCGCCTTGGTCACCGTAAATGGCAATCCTTTGGGCAAGCTTCCAAGCCCAAGCACCACACGGCAAGCGCTTCACAAGCTCGATTTGCTTGTACACATCGGGCGTGCAGAAGACGACACCGCCAAGGAAGCCGACTGGGTTTTGCCGGCAGCACATCCATGGGAACAAGCCAACCTTGGATTGCACGACAATGCAATTCTGCCTTTTCATGGCGCCGTCTGGTCGGCCGCATTGGTCCCACCAAGAAACCGTGCCAAACCGGAAGAACAAATACTCGCCGAACTGTATCAAGCATTCCGGCCCGGGCTGCTGCACAGCGTATGGGGGCGCCATTTGCGGATCACAGCACAATTGATCGCACGGGCCGATCTCACCGAGTGGGAACACAAGGCCTTTTCTTGGTCGGATGCATTGAACTTTGCGCAAGCGCCAGAGGGTCGACGAAGAATTCATTTGGGGGATTCGGACAGGAGCACGTGGCGACCATCCACAGCAGATGGAAAAATCAACCTCTTGCCAGATGCCATACGCGAAGTCATCCAACACACGCCCACACCTTCCATCAATGGGGTTGCGCTTCGAACCGCACAACCCATCGATCGGGCGCCCGACGAGGCGCACCGAGAAGAAAGATCGCAAACACTGGTCGCCCGTGTACATCCTGATCTGGGCCCCAAAGAGGGGGATCGATTCCAAATCAAGACGCCACATGGTGTGTGCGTCGCCACCGCCATCCACGATGAAAAGCTGCGCTCAGATGTTGTAGACCTGCCCTTCATCACTGGGACAGATGCGCTGGAACTGCTGGACCCCAATGGACACGATCCATGGACGGGCACACCCACATCGGATGGGATCGCTGCGGAGATTACAGATGCATAAACCCATGGCTCCTGCCAATCGCGGTTTGTCTGGTTATGCCTCGCATATGAGAGATTCACTCACCATCCTTTTGCTGGCGACCATGCCCATCCTTGCCGCCTGTCCTGATCCGCCGCCAGAAATCACGGCAGGGATTACCGACGAAGAAATGGTGGAACGAAACAAAGCCAATCGTGGGGGTCCAGAAGGAGATCCAGATTCACTCGACTTGTCTCCGGGCGGAACCATGCTTCTCGATATGGAGCAGGTACTGCCCCAGAAGTCGCAAGAAGAACTGGCAACGGCAGAAACGGTTCGTATCTCAGGCGAACTGATGGGCTCTTGTGATGGTGGGAATCTGCGCATCGACATCATTGAGATCGGTGGAGAGCATGCCGATGAAGGCCCGATGGTCGGGCCACTGACATCCCTCTTGCCCACCGAAACAGGTGAGTACGCCGTGATCGCACCCACTGGGAAAAACATCCAGGTTGCTGCACTCTGCGACATCGACAAAGATGGGAAAATCGTACAGGGAACCGACAAGCTAGCCCCCGGAATCGCCTTGGGAAAAGTCACCGAGGATCAAGAAGGAGTCGACCTGGTGTTCCCGGGAGAAAGCGACACACCCGTCGAAGTAGGAAACACCACTCCGGGCGACATCAAGCCACCAGGCGACAACACGGCTTCCATGCCATCTGCCGTCGCTGGAGAACGTGATCGAGAGGAACCACCAGCGGACGAGGCGGGCGAGGCAGTACCGCCACCCCCAGCGAACGAGCCAGGTGAGGCGGTACCACCACCACCCGAGGAAGAGCCGCCAACAGGTGAGGTCCCAGCCGAAAATGCAAGTGTAGAGCCTCCCGTGGAAGCCGCGAACACACCGGCCGAAGGTTCGACCGAATAGCATTCAATCGTTGGCCAACTCCAGATAGCTGGACAGGTCACCGACCTCTGTGGGTTCATCCTGCGCAGGCAATGCATCGCCAGGGCTCTCACCCAAGATCAGATCATCGGACCAATTGATACCCGGCAATTTTGGCAAGGACTCAAAGGCCCGTACTTCGGTGAGTTGCGAGCGAGGATGGGACAGAAACTTCAGCAACTCCACGCCACCGTTGACGCCATTGCTGCTGGTCCCAAGACCGACAGAAGGCAGACGCAGACTGGCCCCTATGGTGCCACGATTGATGTTGAGCGCACCGGTTCGGAGTCGATCACGGATGTCAGACAACTTGGGATCGTTGGGATCAAGAAAGATGCTGGTCGAAATCCGGGCATCGATCTGGTTGTGAAGCGCTACAGCCTGCTGCCAGTCCGTAACCTTATAAATCAGCAACATGGGTCCTGGTGGTTCAATGTCCAACACGGGTGTTCCCTGCGACCAATCAATCTCTACGATACCGGGTCGAACAAAAAACCCATTCCCAACCCCATCAGGGGTTTCGGGTTCCAACAACATGTGGTGCCCTTTGGTGGCCAAGGTGCGGGTGAATCGCCGAAATCGCGTACGCAGGTTCTCTGAAATCAGCGGACCGATGAAGATGTGGGGTTCAAAACCATTCCCCACCTTGACCAGCCGCGTCTGGTTGACGATGCGCTCCACAAAGGCGTCATACACTTTCTCCGTGAGGATGACCCGACCCGTAGAATTGTGTCTTTGTCCAGCTGTGAGAAATGCACCAACCATGACCTCATAGACAGCCCTATCTATTTCAGCCCCTTCAAATACGAGGGCCGCACCTTTTCCTCCACACTGCATCAGTGTCGGCAATTCGGGGCGTGCTTGGGTAAGACGACGAATGCTTCTTGCTGTATCAATTGAGCCCGTGAACAACAGAACGTCGATATCGGGATGACTCGCCAAACGCTGTCCTACGACACTGCCCGGCCCCTGAACCATATTGACGACACCCCTTGGCAATCGACACCGATCCCAAAGATCGATGTGCATCTGGCCGACCCCAGGGGTGAACTTGCTGGGTTTCACCACAACCGTATTGCCTGCCAAAATCGAACTTGCAGTATGCAAGGCAGCGATCATCAACGGGAAATTGAACGGGCAGAATACCGCCACCACACCACGCGCCATGCGATCAGATCGAGCGCCGATGTCATCGATGACCCGAGGTGCCAACATGCTGACCCCCTCATCCAACAACAGATCGAGCGCTCGGATCGTCGCCAACAATTCCTGTCTGGCTTCCCATAGAGGCTTCCCGGTTTCCCGCGTCACCAAGCGAGCGATGGTTTCTTGGTGCAATGCCATCTGATCTCGAAATCGATGGACGGCACCCGCACGATCGTTGATCGTCATGCGGCGCCACACGCGATATCCAACGCCCGCATAATCGACAGCCTCGTCCACAGAAGCCTCGGAAAACGGAAAGCGACCCAGCACATCGCCGCGTTCAGAAGGGTTCACACCATTGATGTACCCATCGACGGCCTCCGGTTTTACGAAGGAGCCAAAGATGTAGTCGCCTTTCCGCAGCAACCGACCGTTGACTTCGTTCACGCACGCCCCCATCTATTGAAGATCAGTATACCGCGGATGACGAACCAGCCTCCGTCCGCTATGTATCGACCGCGTCGATGGGATGGAGATGCCATGAAAAACGTTTTTGAGAATGTGCTGGAAGTTGTCGGCAACACGCCATTGGTCAGGCTGCACACCATGACCAAAGGACTGAAGGCCAATGTTTACGCAAAGGTCGAGTTCACAAACCCAGGTGGCAGCGTAAAAGATCGCATCGCGATGCACATCATTGATGAAGCGGAACGAACGGGTCAGCTTAAGCCCGGTGGAACGATCATCGAGGCCACAAGTGGCAACACAGGTGCTGGCTTGGCCATGGTTGCAGCCATGCGCGGCTACAAAACCATCTTTGTTTTGCCAGACAAACAGTCCGAAGAAAAGCGAGCGGCACTCCGGGCTTGGGGTGCGCGCGTCGTCGTCACACCCACCAACGTAGAGCCCGATGATCCGCGGTCCTACTACAAGACTGCTGCCAGGTTGGTTGAGGAAACACCCAACTCGTTCTACGCGAATCAGTACCACAACCCGGCCAACCCCGAAGCCCATTACCAGTCCACCGCACCTGAACTGTACGATCAGATGGATGGAAAAATCGATGTCTTCATCGCTGGGGCGGGTACGGGTGGCACGCTTACGGGTGTCGGTAAATACCTCAAAGAGCAGAACCCCAACATCAAGATCATCGCCGTCGATCCGGTGGGTTCGCTGTACTACGACTATTTCCATACGGGACAACTGACCCAACCGCACTCCTACCTCTTGGAAGGCATTGGCGAAGACTTCCTGCCCACCACGATGAACTTTGACTACGTCGACGATGTGGTTCGCGTCAATGATGCGGAGTCTTTCCGGGCCACCCGTGATCTGGTCAAGGCAGAGGGCTTGTTCTGCGGGGTTTCTTCCGGTGCGGCCGTCGCCGGCGGACTCAAATACCTACAACGCATCGACAAAGAAGGGCTGAATGCTGTGGTCCTGCTTCCCGACAGCGGATCCCGGTACCTATCCAAGGTCTACAACGACAACTGGATGCAAGAGAATGGCTTCCTGGAAGTAGCTTCAACGTTGGGAACGCTGGCGGATCTGCGCAAAGGACGAGCAACGCGCGATTTGGTCACCGTACCGGCTGAAGCAAAGGTGCCCGAGGTGATCGGCTTGCTCAAGCTTCACGGGGTCAGCCAGCTGCCCGTGGTCGATGGCAACAAGCTCATCGGCATCATTACCGAGAAACAATTGCTCGAACGTGCACTTCAGGGTGAACGTTCGAACACCAATGTCGGAAGCTTGGCACAATCCAACTATTGCACCATCAGCGACAACACCGACATCGCCGTACTGACCGACCTGTTCCGTCGGTCGAAGGTGGCGATTGTCCTCGAAGATGGAAAACCGATTGACATCATCACCCGAATCGACCTGATTGATCACATCAGTCAACACTCGAACAAGCGGACATGAGCAGATGAAAATCGACACCAAAGTCATCCATGCAGGGCAGCAGCCAGACCCCACAACAGGGGCGGTGATGACCCCCGTGTATCAGACCTCCACGTACGCACAGCAGCACCCAGGGGTCGCAGAATGGGAGTACAGCCGTACACACAACCCAACCCGCACTGCACTTCAAGACTGCCTTGCCGCACTCGAAGGCGGCAAACACGGCGTCTGTTTTGCCTCTGGATTGGCAGCCGTGGATACCGTGATCCGCACACTGAGTCCCGGTGATCATGTGGTCTGCGGGGATGATGTATACGGAGGCACATACCGTCTATTTACAACCGTATTTGCCAAGTTTGGCATCAGCTTTGATTTTGTAGACCTGTCCAATCAGGATGTTGAGATACCCGCCCACACCAAGCTGGTCTGGGCGGAAACGCCCACCAACCCACTGCTCAAGGTTTCAGACATTGCCTCGCTGGCCCAGAAAGCCCATGCGGTGGGAGCATTGCTGGCCGTGGACAATACCTTCGCCACTCCGGTGTTCCAACGACCGCTGGAAATGGGGGCCGATATCGTGGTCCACAGCACCACAAAGTACCTCGGTGGTCACTCCGATGTGGTCGGTGGAATCCTCATCACATCCAATGATGAACTGGCGGAACAATTCACCACCTTACAAAACTCAGTCGGCGCCGTTCCAGGGCCCTGGGATTGCTTCCTCACCCTGCGGGGAGTGAAGACCCTGAGTGTCAGAATGCAGCGACACGATGAGAATGCAAAAGCGTTGGTCGAATGGCTAAAAAACCACGACGAAGTCAAAACCGTTCTCTACCCAGGATTTGGCGGAATGGTCTCTTTCGTATTGAAAGGCGATCTTGATGCCGCCATTCGCTTCGTAAAAGCCACCAAGATTTTCATCTTGGCGGAAAGCTTGGGGGGCGTCGAAAGCCTCATCGAACTGCCAGCCATCATGACGCACGCATCGGTACCACCTGAAGTGCGTGCCGAGATCGGAATCGATGATGGTTTGATTCGCCTCAGTGTGGGCATCGAACATCCGCTTGACCAGAAGGCCGACCTGGAGGCCGCCTTCATCGCCGCACGTGGCTAGCGCAATGCCCAACGCTGTGGAGCGTATCGCATACTTGGTGCCCGCTCCTGGGATCCCGGTCCGCGGACCTTCCGGTTCCAGTGCACACGTACGAAATTTGGTGCGCGCGCTCTCTGAAGACCACCAAGTACAAGTGTTCGCCGCTTGCCTATCCGACAAGCGGGGCCTGTTTGGCGAAGCCGTTCCCACCATTGCATCCGGTTCTCCCGGCTGGCCCAGTTGGTTGGATCGATACCGCGACATGGTCGAAGTGGCTGCCGCAAGACGGGTTGCAAATCGGGTCATCCATACGGCTCGCCAAGGATGGATACCCGACATCATCATCGAACGACACTCTCTTTTCTCGGATGCTGGGTGGCGCGTGGCGGATGCCATTCAAGTTCCATGGATTTTGGAAGTCAATGCCCCTCCCGTTATCGAGCGCTCCCGCTTTGAAAGTTTGCGGCGCCCTCGCTTCGCGGAAAAATGGGAGCAGGAGGTCTTGCTGCGCGCACCCGCAATCGTGGCTGTGAGTCGGTGGCTCAAAGACTGGCTGGAAACCGAAGTGGGGTGCCGAAACGTCCACTGGATACCCAACGGCGTATCCCCCATTCGCGGAAACCGAGAACGGGGTCGAAAGATTTTGGGCATGGACATGGACTGCAAGGTGATCGGGTTTGTGGGCTCTATGAAGCCTTGGCACGGCACCGAAGTTCTCGCCGAAATTGCCGAACGCGCAGAAGCCCAACTCGTCTTGATCGGACCAACCGAATCTTCCATTCCCAATGCACACTGCACTGGACACTTGGGGACACAGGAACTCGCCGATGTGGTTGCAGCCTTGGATGTGGGCTTGGCCCCCTATCCAGCCGAGGCTCCACCCTGGTTTTGCCCACTAAAGGTACTGGATTACCGGGCCCAAGGTACGCCCGTTGTTGGTACAGATGTTGGAGAAACCCGCACCCTTGTTGGCGAAGGCGGTACCATTGTGGCGCCGGGGGATGTGGACGCCATGATTGAGGCAACGCGGTACTGGATTGGCCGCAGAACAAAACGAAGAATTCGAAGTTGGCAACGCGTCGGTACACAAGTGATTGAAGCTGCACTCGAAGCCCATGAACCGGTGAACGCCCCATGAGCCAAGAAGGACAACCGGTCGGCACAGCAAGACGGTATCGCAGCAGCATGCGACGACAGTTTGGTGCCTTGTTCCACCTCAGCGGCATCGGCATCCTGTTGCGGCGAATTCGACTCGAAGACCATTCCGCCGAAGAAATTCGACGCGCCGCAGAACGGGGACCGGTGGTCTACATCCTGCACACACGCTCTGCGCTGGATTGGCTGGCCTTGAACCGTGCATTGAATGGCAGGCGCCTTCCGCTCGCCCGATTCACAAACGGTATGCGTTCAACCTTGTGGGCACCGCTGAGGGTCAGCATCGGCGAATGGTGGAGGGCCCTACAGTTGCGCTATTCGGCCGGCCCGATGGCCGACCCCATCACCTCTGGGTGGCTCACCAATGTCGTTGCCGCAGGCATGCCAACAGCCTTGTTCATGCTGGAAGGCCTGTCCATTCGCCGGACCATCCGCGCGGGTCGAAGCAACGGCAGTGCTTTTGACCCGATCCCAGCGTTGCTCGAAGCCCAAGCAAAAAGCGAAGAACCGATCCAAGTGGTCCCTGTTGTGGTTGCATGGCAGCGACGTCCCGAGATCGCAAGAAGCCAAGTCGCCCGATTTATCTTGGGCTCGCAGGATGAGCCCGGCCCCCTTCAAAAACTTCTAAACGTGGCCACGCGCAGTTCAAAAGCCGTGGTTCAAGCCGGTGCACCCATCGACCTTTCAGAGGTCCTGGACAAATGGAAGGACGAATCTGAAGCCCGAAAGGCGCGCCGAGTACGGCTCCTTCTGCGCCGGTATTTGTGGCGCGAATCCCACATGATTCGTGGCCCCAGAATTCGGCCTCATCGATGGACAAGGCGGCTGGTCACCCAATCTTCAGAAGTCCGAAGCTTGGTTCAAGAGGAAGCCGCACAATCCGGACAAAGTACTGCAGAGATACGAGTAGAAGTTGAACGGGCCCTCGACAAAATGGCCGCCAAGATGCGCATCGGTGTCGTGCGGATGGTGGCGTGGGTTCTTCAATTCCTGTGGAACCGCATTTACGCCGGCGTGGATTTGCCCGATGAAGACATGCGGCGACTTCGAGAGTCATTCCGCGATGCGACGCCCATCCTGATCCCATGCCATCGATCTCATCTCGACTATCTGCTGATTTCCAGCCAACTCTTTTATCGAGACATGGTGATTCCCCATGTGGTCGCCGGAGAGAACTTGAGCTTCTTCCCTGCTGGCCCAATTCTCCGACGATGTGGTGCTTTCTTCATCAAGAGAAAGTTTGGAGAAGACAATATTTTTCCGGTGGTTTTTGAGCGATATCTCCACCAATTGATTCGAGACGGTTTCCCCATCGAGTTCTTTATCGAAGGCGGTCGCAGTCGCACCGGGAAGCTACTCCCTCCGAGATTGGGCGTGTTGCGCATGATCATGAACTCCGCAGAAAAATTGCGGGAAGGATGGGACGTAAACCTTGTGCCCATCGGCATTAGCTACGAGCAAATTGCGGAAGAGCGTGCCTATAGGCGGGAGTTGCAGGGGGCCGACAAGGTCACGGAAAACGTGGGACAGGTCGTGAAAGCCACCTCGATTTTCGGGCGGCGGTATGGGCGCGTATATGTTCGGGTCGGGGAGCCCATTCGCTTGTCCGAAGTCTTCGCCAAGCAGGAAACACCCTTCAAAGATCTCGATCCAGACCTGCAACAAGAAATCGTCCAAAACACCGGCGAGTGCCTCATGCACGGAATCGGCCAACGCATGATTGTGATGCCATCCGGCTTGGTCGCGCTTGCCCTGCTTGCACAATCCCGTAGCGGCATCTCCATTGATGTACTGAAAGCGCGGGTGGTGCGCATCCATGGCGCGTTGATTCAGGTGGGGGCACCCACAACGCATACACTGGCAAATGAGGCCTGGGGTGTGGAAGAAGCGCTGGCTCGATTTGAATCCAGCAAACTGATTCATCGTATCCGGGCGGATGGTGCACCAATCATTCAAGTGATCGACGACCGCCGAATCACGCTGGAATACTACAAGAACGGTGTGATCCACCACCTCGCTGCGATGAGCTTGATGGCAGCAGCCATCCGGGCCCAACGGTCTGCCTTCCAAGATGATGCAATGGTTGCATATGGCAGTGAGGATGCTGGGGAAATCCATCGACTGTTTGCCGAACAGATCTTCTTGCTTCGCTATGAAGTCACCTTGGATCCTGAACTGTATGTCTTGGACCAACAGGCCATCGCTCTTGAAAGCCTAGAAAAGTACGGTGCGATTTCTCAAGATGCCAACGGCATCGGTATCCGCAATCGAGACTTGATTGTGGAGCTGGCGGAGTTGACCCGCAATTTATTGGAGTCCAATCTCCTGACCTTGCGGGGAGCCCGGGCCATGCGGACGAGGGACTTGGATTCCAAGAGCATGACAAAAGCGCTTCAAGAACTGGGTGAGAACTTGCTGGCTGTTGAAGAACTGCGTCGTCCCGAAGCTCTGTCGAGCGTCAACCTGCGCAATTCCATCCGTGCCTTCCGGGACGAGGGCGTTCTCAGCTTCCGTACCGACGGCAATGGGCTCGAACTCGACGATGCAGTCATCGATGAACATGTCGCTGATCTCGAGCGGTTGCTGGTATAAACCATGTCCGACAAAGTGGATGCATTGTTCGCGGGTGAGTTGCCCACCCAGACGCCCATCGAAGCAAAAAAGCGGCTGTTGCGTCTTCATCGGACACTGTGGATTGCCATTGTGCTCGACGTGCTTGGTTTGCCTTGTTGGACCTCGGTACCCGGCGCGGCATTGACGCTGTGGGTGTGGTTGGCCACAGATGCGGATTTGGTGCGCATTGAAGCCGGAGACTACTCGGACGCGGATGCAGCCTTTCTGATGAAAATTCGACGGTATGCGTCGATCGCCTTGGTCTTCTGTGTGGCCAGTTTGGTGCTCCAAATCTTCTTGCTTTCAACCGCATTTTATCAGCGTTTTTGGGGCAGTATTTCGGTCGCTCTGCAACACTTGTGGCAAAGTACATAAGCCAAGGATCACACCATGCGGACACCCCAGCTTCTGTTTCTGACCTGCGTTCTCCAGTGGTCCTGTTCGAGCAAAATCACATCGGGTGATGCTCGGGGGTCAAGCGACGATGGGTTTGAAACAACCGATGATAACGATGAAACACCCAACGACGACACCGCAGACAATGATGGCGGAGATGGGGAAGATCCAACCGATGATTCAGGGGGAGCCGAAGACGGAAGTGGGGAAACGGGCGGCGACGATTCGGATGCAGGAGCCGATGATGGGGGCGATGAGGAATTCCCCCTTGAAGGCCTTGGCAACATCACAGGGGATTGCAATGCCATCAACCTTCCAGATGATGCGGGCCTTCTCCTCCACAATGCCATTGACTTTGGAACGGATGGTTTTGATGCGTCATTGCTGAGTCACGGAGGTGCCGAACTGTTTGAAGAAGGCACCCTCGGGGGCTCATCCATCCACTCAGAGGTGGTGGCATTCGAAGTGCTGCATCGCTGTGAAATCGCGTTCTTGATCAAAAGCGAAACTGAAATCGAGTACATCGATGCAGGTGGAAAGAAGACCGATATGCTGGTTGAACTTGATGGCCAAAATGTTGGTGTCAGCGTGACACGGGCCTTCAAATGGGGAGATGACGTCGTATACACAGAAGAGGATGCGTTCCATCTTTTGTCAGACAAACTGGAAGACGTCCTCCTCAGTGCAGCGAACGCCGCAGAATCGAATGCATGGAACCACGCGCTTCTGCACGTGGTCACCCATGACCCAAGCTACATCCCCAGTTTGGAAGCCGCCTATGCCACCCTTCCCACCAGCCTCACCAATGAGACCATTGTCATGATGACCGTCACCGACGGCAACGACGACTTTATCTACTAAACAAACGCTACTCTGAGAGCGTGTTGATCAGTTGTGCATACCCAGGGTGAAGGGGCATGGTTTGGGCCGCCTTGAGGGTATATTCCTTCGCCTTTTCGGCCTCTCCATTCGCCGAATGTACTTCCGCCAGCGCAATGTAGGTCACGGCCCTTCCCGGGCTCAAGTCCAATGCTTTCTGGGCTGCCGCCTCGGCCTTCTCCGTCTCTCCCCAAAGGTTGAGCCAGCGTGCATACACCGCCCACTTTGAGCCTTCCCGCGGGGTCTCCTTCAACGATCCGACAAACAGGGTCTCGCCCTGCTCCTGAGCCGTGGACCGCACCGTGTCATCCTTTGAGTCACGAAGCGCGTACGCCACGCCATATTGAGATGCCAAAGATAGAGGGTGCTGCATCGCCATTTCTTTGGCTGCAGCATGGGCGGCATCTGCGCCTTGTACCGCGGCGAGCGCATCCAGCCACACCTTCACCGACTGGGTCTGCCGGTGATGGTGCAAAGCGCGTTCGAAGAGAAGGGACGCTTGGTCCCAATCACCGGAGTTTGCATACACAATCGCCAAGGCAAGTCGCGTCCATGATTTGGTACCGCCCTTTTTCAGTGCTTGCCGAAGCGGCGCCTGCGCTCCCGCAAAATCACCCTTGGTAATCAGCGCATTCGCAGCAATGAGTGCAAGTCTTGAATCCAGATCAAAACGATCACGATACAGCTGCTCAACCGTCAATAGGTCGCCCGCCGAAAAGGTCGCTTCGGCCAAGGAGGTGTCAGCAGCATGGCAGTGGCTGTCCGCTGGGTGGTGTTCACTGGATTCTTTCTCGTCCGCATCCAGCTTGTCGTAGGCCTTCTGGAGTTCCTCCCGCTCCTCGAGCGGGAAATCGTACCAAGCGTGGTACACAGCCGATGCCTTCTCAAAGGAAGAAATGGCAGAAACAAAGTCCCCCGTGCGTACCTGTAGTTCACCCAAATCCATCCACGCTACACAGTCCCGCTCGTCAAAGGCCAACACATTCTGCATGGCATCGATGGATGAATCGAGATCACCTTGGGATACGTAGAGTTCCTTCAAATACTTCCATTCGGCGGCACCGCCGGGGGGATCATCCGCAGAAACAGGTTTCGTCGCTTCCCCATCGGACCCTTCTTCGAGCAGGTTCACATCGGCAGGCGCACCGGCAGCAGCAGCTTCCGAATCCGTAGTGGCTTCAGTCTCTTCACCCGATACCGGTTCTTCGTCCGATGCCGCTTCTTCAGTCTCTTCGGGCTGAACCGCTTTGAGCGCCTCGGCAATCATGAACGCAAGGGGATCGTTCCATACACCATCGGTGGCCTCTTTCAAGGTGAGGGTTGAAGCACCCCGGTCCACCGCGATGTCATATCGGTGCAGCACTCTGCTGCCCAAGAAGGCATAGGATCGCTCCGGCGACTGCGAAAGTGCCGTGTACTCAGCAAACCATGCTGTACCGAGCGAAATGCCACCCAATGAAGCATCGTGGTAGCGGTAATAGATGTCACCATAGCGATTGTTCAATGCAGCCGGAGCGGATTCTTCCGCGTAATAATGATTACCAATAATGGCGGACATCAAGCGGGTGGGCCGTGTGACACCACCGATCTCAACGTCGACCACCAAAGGTGCGCCGGAAGCTATTCTAATGACTTTGCCGTACCTGTACTTGAACGATTTCATCGCTGTGAATGGTGCCGTGGTGCCACCTGTTGCCAGGCCTGACACGGCCTCACCCCGAGCAAAACTCACTTGCCCAGCGGAGGGTCGTATGGCCCACGAAATTTCTGAGGGAAGAGCGGCCAAACCAATGACACCATCGAAATCGAGGTTGGAGTCATAATCTGCGTAATAGTCGATCACCTTGTAGGGAGCGTTTGGATCTTTGGTGGATACCACCACATCGTGAAGCGACAAACCACCGATCTGCATCTCACCCAAGTCGGCGTACTTCCACTCTCCGCCTACTTTGAATTTATTGTCTTTGCCTTGAAGGTTGATCAGCTTCTTGTTGCCCACCCGCACCTTGAGTTTTTGATCTTTGACCACACGTGGACCGACATACAAGCCTTCCGAACCCGTGTGCAATTTGAACAAATATGAATGTTCGCCAATGGTGACCTGCACACTCGAATACGGGTACCCACTGGGGGCGCTGTACAACGGCACATCCACGCGATCGGTTTCCATTGAAACAGCGCCAATCGAGCCATACAGCTTATCGATGGGGCTGGCTGCAAAAGCCTGGGTGGAAAGAGCGAACATCGCGGAAATGGCAAAACGCATAGGAGAACCTCCTCAAGGCAAATCGGGTATCCCTCGAAGTCCTTGCTTGCAATACCCTTGAGCCATTGATATCTCCGCGCCCGCACCCTGGGAGAGCCAAATGTCCGCAATCTTCGATGTCCATAGCCGCATGATTCTCGATTCTCGGGGAAACCCAACCGTAGAAGTAGAGATCACAACAGAGGAAGGAATCGTGGGACGTGCTGCGGTTCCCTCCGGCGCTTCCACCGGTGAACACGAAGCCGTGGAACTGAGAGACGCAGACAAAGATCGCTGGCTCGGCAAGGGTGTTGAACAAGCATTGAGAAATGTCCAAAATGAGATTGGACCCCAACTGATCGGCCTCGATGTCTTTGATCAACGCGGCATCGACCTTCGGATGATCGAATTGGACGGTACACCCAACAAAGGTCGCCTGGGGGCCAATGCCCTTCTGGGCTGCTCTCTCGCCGTGGCCAACGCCGCCGCACGCTGTGGTGGGCAACCCCTCTACCGGTACATCGGTGGCACCGGCGCTCGGGATCTTCCCGTTCCCATGATGAACGTGTTGAACGGTGGGAGCCACGCGGACAACAATGTAGACATCCAAGAGTTCATGATCGTCCCCGTGGGCGCAGGCTCTTTTGCAGAGGGGCTGCGAAGCGGCACAGAGATCTTCCACACCCTGAAAAAGATCCTCCAAGGGCGCGGGCTGGCAACGGGCGTGGGTGACGAAGGAGGCTTTGCACCCAACCTGGGGTCCAACGAAGAAGCCCTGGAGCTGTTGGCCGAAGCGGTGGAAAAAGCCGGCTACGCGCTTGGCGATGACGTCGTCCTCGCACTCGATGTCGCTGCATCCGAGTTCCACAAGGATGGCCTGTATCGCATCGATGGAGAAGACAAGGATGCCGCAGCGATGGTGACCTACTACCAAGGTTTGGCAGCGCGATTCCCTCTCTTCAGCATCGAAGATGGACTCGATGAAAACGATTGGGATGGATGGGCCGCACTCACCACCGCCATGGGCAGCACCACACAATTGGTCGGAGATGATTTGTTCGTGACCAATGTGGAGCGGTTGAGCCGGGGCATCGAGCAAGACACAGCCAATGCGGTGCTCATCAAGGTCAACCAAATCGGCACCCTGTCCGAGACACTGGACACCATCGAATTGGCGCACAAAAATGGGTACCGCTGTGTGATCTCCCACCGATCCGGAGAGACTGAAGACACGACCATTGCCGACTTGGCCGTGGCAACCAATGCCGGCCAAATCAAAACCGGCGCACCGTGCCGTTCAGAGCGCGTTGCCAAATACAACCAACTGTTGCGCATCGAGAGCGAATTGGGTCCTGTGGCTCAATACACCGGCCGCGGTGTCCTGAAGCGCTAGTCGCCAATGGCGAATGCTTCGACCAACACAAAACCTTCGGCAAAGTGGTAGCCGCCGTCCTCGAGCTTGTCCTTCACATCGGGACTGACCAAACGGCCGGGCGGACGAGCCAGCCCATCGACCATTAGGTCTTCGTAGGTCACCATGTCTTCAGGAGAGCGTTGGGTTCGCACCAATACTTTGATTTCACGACTCATGGTGTCGCCCTCTTTCATCAAGGGAAAGAGCACATAAACATCCCCACCCTGCATTTTTTGCCGCAGGCGAACCTCATAGTGCGCGGTCCCATGGAGCCGAACACCCCGATGATCCCGGGACACATCCTCTATCGACACGGGGTGCGGTGTGGGGTCAAAACCGGGAGGCGCCCCGCGATCCCACCACACCAGACCAATGGCCGAGCCAGCCACCAAACAAAAGGGAACAAGCACTGCAATCACGGTTTTCGACATTTCCGGTTCCTCATGCCTTGCGCACTATAGGCGTGCTGGGCCATTGTATACAACACGGATACGGCAGAGCCGCAGGAGATCTCAATATGTCACCCTCAAAGTTCACAATCGTTGCCCTCTGTTTCGCCCTATCCATGGGTTGCCGGTACACGGAACAGAAATCTCTTGCGACCGGCGGCACCCCCTTGCCCCCTGGTGGCGGAGATGACACCGCCTCATCCTCTTCTCCACTCGATGACACCGGGTGGTCCGGTGAGGGTTCACCGCCTGTCATTGACAGCGTCGCGGCCAGTTGGTCACAAGATCAAGATGGGTATTGGTATGTCGAGGCTTCCCTCACCTACAGCGATCCGGATGATGACGTGAAAATAGGTGGATTTGTGGGGGTCACCTTGGTGGTCGATGACGACACCTATGCCCAAGAATGGTTCAGCATCGATGGTGAATCAGCGATTCACGACGATGAAACCAACGAAGTTCGATTCAATCCGCGACCGCCGGACATCAGCGATCCAACCGGTGTGGCTGTAGAAATTATGGTCCAACTGAAGGATGCAGCGACAAACCGCTCGAATGAGTATCCCGTCACGCCTGAATGAATTGAATACCGACCCCAATGGACCAATTCCAAATATGGATGGATCAGGGCGGCACCTTCACGGATGTCGTGCGAATTCACGAAAACGGCAATCTTGAGATCGAAAAGGTGTTGAGCGACACAGCGTCACTCGATCACCTTGGTCAAGGTGCAAGCGAAGTGCGACGTGGCACCACGGTCGCGACCAATGCCTTGCTCGAGCGCACGGGTGCTCCCGTGCTGCTGATCACCAATGCTGGGTTTGAGGACATGCCCATGATCGGTGACCAGCGCAGGCCCCATCTCTTTCGTTTGCAGATTGAGCGTCCCGCATCTCTGGCCACGGCGGTCCTGGAAGCGACCGGTAGAATATCGGCCGAAGGGCGCGTCTTGGTTCCGGTATCCATCGATGAAGAGGCTCTCCGCGCCCACAAGAACAATGGCATCGATTCCGTGGCCATCGTCCTAATTCATGGCCCACTTCACCCAGCCACGGAACGAAAGCTGGAGAAAATTTGCCGAGACATTGGCTTCCAGCACATCAGTGTTGGGCACCTGGTCGCACCATCTCGTGGATACCTTGCGAGACTGAACACCACACTGGCCGATGCAGCACTCACACCGCTGTTGCCCAAAGCGCCGGGGCTGTACATGCGCTCTGATGGAGGGTTGAGCGCAGTAGAAGATTGGTCCGGTGCAAATGCCGTACTGTCGGGCCCCGCTGGCGGTGTGGTTGCAACCGCAGCGATCGCTGAAGCCGCAGGTGTGGGCGCCGCATTTGGTCTGGATATGGGCGGAACCAGCACCGATGTGTGTCGGGTCGACCACGTACCGGAACGCACAGACCACCTCGATATTGGGGGCATGCGCCTGCGTGTCCCGAGCCTCAAATTAGAGACCGTGGCAGCGGGGGGTGGTTCTCTTTTGTCCATGGTGGACGGCATCTTGAATGTGGGTCCACGCTCTGCAGGGGCTGAACCCGGGCCCGCCGCCTATGGACGCGGAGGCCCAGCCACACTCACCGATGCAGAAGCCGTCTTGGGTCGCTTGCCTGAATTTCCACATGTCTGCGGGGAAAGCCGTTCAGAACCGTTGAACGTCAAAGCCGCACAAGAAGCCATCGCACATCTTTCTCCAGGTTTGGGAATCGAAGAATCGGCTGCCGGATTCAAACGTGTAGCCGCCGAGATCGCAGCAAAGGCCGTGAGAAGCCTCGCGGCTTCACGGGGAGTGGACCCCGCCTCCCACGCACTCGTGGCATTCGGGGGCGCCGGCCCAGGACACGGGTGCGCCATTGCCGAAGCGCTCGGAATCCGAACGGTCATCGTTCCAAGAATGGCTGGCGTATTTTCGGCGGTGGGCGTTGGGCTGGCCCGCAGACGCGATGAGGTGGTGGTGCCCATCTCCATATCCATCACTGACGCCATCCACAAAAGCCTCCGTCTGCTGCCATTCGATGGAAAAACAACCATCCAAATTGCCTGCCGCCACGAAGGCACGCAACACACCCTCTCTGTGAATGCACTCGATGAACAACCCGATGCGCTCACAGAAGAGCAAATCGAACAGTTTCATGAAATCCACGAACAGCGGTTTGGATTCTCCCGCCGCAATCTGAGTGTGGAAGCCATCGAAGTTCGATTGGTCGTCGAATCCCACCGCGAAGCACCCCAGGTCCACCTTTTGACCGAACCGCAGGAGGCACGAACCACCCGCGCTTGGTTCGATGGATGGAAAGATGTGCCGCTGCTGAGCATGGGGGATGCCGATCAGGTCGAGGGTCCAGCAATTTTGTTCGGTGGAGGAACCACCGTCGTCGTGGATACAGGCTGGAAAGTATCGATCACCAAGGATTGGGCCCGCCTGGATCAACTCACAGAGAAAAAACAGATCATCAGCACAGCGTTTCATCCGGTTCAAACCGCTGTGTTTGTCACACGAGCGATGGCGGTGGCCGAACAGATGGGCGAACGCCTCGCACGGTTGGCACGCTCGGTGTCCATTCGAGAACGGCGAGACTTCTCGTGTGCTGTATTCGACCAGCAGGGGCGCCTCGTGGCGAACGCCCCCCATGTTCCGGTTCACCTGGGTGCCATGGGGGAAACCGTTCGCGACCTCATTTCACGGCGGGGGGAGCGACTCTCGGCAGGCCAAACCTGGGCCAGCAATGAACCCTACGCCGGTGGTTCACACCTCCCGGACATCACCGTGATTCGACCCCTCTTTCGCGCAAACGAGATCGTGGGCTTTGTCGCATGCCGCGGACACCATGTCGACGTGGGTGGCATCACACCGGGCTCGATGCCGCCACACTCCAAACACATCGATGAAGAAGGGTTCCGGCTGCGCGCCATCTTGTTGGCCGACGATGAAGGCTTTTACAAGCCTCCACTTCCAGGCTGCCGACAGCCCGATGAAGTCCTCGCTGACTTGATGGCCCAAACCGCTGCGTGTGCAGATGGAGAAGCACAGCTTCAACGCCTCATCAGCGAGATGACGGTCGCTGGATTTCAAGCACAACTCGCTCACTTGCTGGGTGCTGCGGCCCGTTCTGTCGCACGTATATTGCAACAATTGAATGGAACACACACGGCCACAGAAGTCCTCGATGATGGCACGACCATCAAGGTCGATTTTGAAATCGAAGGGGACAGAGGGACATTGAACATCACAGCGGATCCCCATGCAGGGAACCTGAATGCCCCACCGGCGGTCGCACGGGCCGCTCTCATGTACGTTCTGCGTTCTCTGGTGGATGATTCCATGCCTTTGCTGAACGAGGGCTCCATGACCCCTGTGAAGATCGAAATCAATCCAGGTGGACTGTTCGACCCCGTAGAGCCGGCTGCGGTAGCGGGTGGAAATGTCGAATCAAGTCAGCGCTTGGTCGACGCACTCTTGCGCGCACTGGGCGCCCAAGCGGCCAGCCAAGGGACCATGAACAACCTCACCATTGGTACACGCGTGGGCGCTTGGTACGAAACCATCGGTGGTGGTTCCGGTGCCGGCCCCGGGTATCCAGGTGCCGATGGTGTTCAGGTCCACATGACCAACACACAGGCCACCGATGTGGAGGAACTGGAGTCTCGTTTCCCCATCCGCCTCGACAGTTGGCGCCGACGCCTGGGGTCGGGCGGTTCAGGGCAGTGGGATGGTGGAAACGGCCTCGAAAAATGTTGGACTTTTCTCGATCACGCCGAGGTCGCCCTGTTGGCCGAAAGAAGAGCGGCCGGCGCACCGGGTGCAGACGGTGGCCGGCCGGGGTTGCCCGGTTCCGATGAGATCGATGCCGGGGCGGGATGGGAGCCGATGCCCACACGTTGGACAGCCAAAGCGGGAGATCGACTTCGAATCCGAACCCCTGGAGGCGGAGGGTTCGGATCAGTCTCAGAAGAGACTTAGGACTGCGGAGCAGTAAACACGATGGTTTGCTCGTTGGGACCCATGCGGCAGTTCGCGAGGAACTCACGCAGGCTCAGGCCCAACTCGCTTGAATGAGACGCCCAGTAGGTCAAGATCTTGCGCTTGACGTCCTTTCGGTTTCGTCCACGAAAATGCATATGTTTTCCCCTGGCTTGAGGTGATTCGTCTGCTTTCCTTCCGGAGAGGCAGAGCCACAGGGAAGGGTTCAGACGATGGTGAGAGAGTGGTGACTCGGTCTTCGAGGTCGCATCGTAAGAATCCTGCTGGAACCCAAGTCCAGCGGGTGTTGAGCCGCAGACCACAAACACAGTGGTGGCGAACTCAGCCCTTTTCTTGCACGCTCACGGCCCCCCGTCAACCCCGTGGGCCCCCAAATAGGTCACGGTGGTGTGACATTCGACAGATGTCCAAGAACCGGACAGACGAAATCCGCCAAGTGTAGGCAACTGGGTTGGTCCGATTCTCGCTGACCAAAGGCAGAGGGTCACATGAATACACCCATGATGTGGATGGCTGGTGGTGCAGTTTCTGGTGCCTTCTTTTGGTCCAATATTGGACCATCATTCATCGAAGCCATTTGGCTCACCAGCGCCTCGATCATCATGTTGGCCAGACTCAAAAACAACCACTTGAAGATCATCATCGCTTTGATTGGTTTTGGATTGCCAGGCATCAACATGCCGTATGCGGCACACACTCCATCCACCGATAAGCACATTGTTGGGACCGTGATTGAACGCCAAAAATACAGCGCCTTGGTCCGAACAAAACAAGGCCTCATATGGACCAAAATCAAGTCTCCACCACCGGTTGGAACCCAGCTTACGGCACGCCTGCTTCTCGATGTCTACCCAGAGGTTTTGCCAGGTGCATATTCAACGGCAAACATGCGGACGCGGCTGGGCATCCCTCCCGCACGCACCATTTCATGGGCACCGATAGATCATTCGTTCACACCCATCGACATCCTGCCGGCCAAGCATGCCGGGGTCATCCATGCGCTCGCCACGGGAAACCGATCCCGTGTGGATGAAACCGTCCTGAACAAAATGAGAAGAACAGGTACCGTGCATTTGTTGGCCATCAGCGGTTTGCATGTGGGCATGGCAGCGACCGTTGGGTGGGCACTGGGGTGGCTATTGTCTCGGCCTTTGGTCTACTGGCCTTCCATCGCGAGACTCGCCCCTGTCGTCTTCGCTTTGGGACTCGCAGGACACTACGGCAGCCTTGTCGGTTGGCCCATCTCAACACGAAGGGCTTTTTGTATGGTGGTTGTCGTCAGCCTCTCTAGACTCATTTACCGTTCCATACAGCCGTGGCATGTATGGGCTTTGGCTCTGGTGGTGGTGATCACCTTGCAGCCCTATCAGGCCGCATCCATCGGTTTTTGGATGTCCTTCGGTGCCGTGGCAGCACTCATTGGATGGACAACCCAATGGACCACATTCTCACGACAGTGGCCTTCAACCATGCGTTGGGCATGGAACAGCCTCTGCGCTTCGACTGCCGCAACAATTGGGGTCCTCCCCATTTCCGCATGGGTCTTTCAACAAACGAGCGTGGGGGCACCCATCGCCAATCTTGTGGCCATCCCCCTGTTTGCTGGTGTCGCCGTCCCAGCCGCCATGATGGCGACCTACGGACCTGAGGAAACCCAACATTTCTGGACCTACCTTGCGGACACCAGCATCGATTGGGGGTTGTTGTGGATGGATTGGACCGATTGGGGAACATGGCATCCTGCTGTGGGCCCACTCGGTGCCCTCATGTTGGCGGGTGCAGTCATGATGCACCGGTTCCCCCGGTGGGCATTGTTGCTGGGCACCATTGCATTCATTCGTCCTGAAGTTCATGGAACCAACTTGGAAGTCTCCTTTCCCAATGTCGGTCAGGGAAGTGCTGCGCTGGTCGCTTGGCCCGATGGACGCAAATGGCTGATCGATGGCGGTCCACCTGGAAAAGATCTACTCCATTGGCTGCGAAGAAAAGGAATACGGAGACTTGATGCAGTTTTCCTGAGTCACCCCGACACCGACCATTTCGGCGGACTCATTCCTGTTTTTAAATCGCTACCGGTCGAAACTTTTTGGGCCAGTCGAAAACCCAACAAGGACGAAAGAGCATTTCATAACTTGTGGCGTGATGCTGCAATCCAGGGGACCACACTCAGAATCGTAGGCCATGGACATACAGGAAATGACAACGAAAACAGTCTGGTACTTCGCCTAAGACATGGGAAGCATCAGTTTCTGCTCACGGGAGACATCGGTGTAGATACCGAGGAAAACATGCTGCCACATTTGGAGAAATTTACGGTCGTACAAGTCCCTCACCATGGATCTCTCGGTTCTTCCTCTGAAGCATTCGTGAAACAAACAGCACCTGATTTCGCGGTAATTCAGGCGGGCAAACGCAACCGGTACAAACACCCTCATCGCTCTGTTGTTGAACGATGGGGGCCAAAAAAGGTGCTTAGAACCGACATAGATGGAACCATTCGAATTCGATCAAACGGTGAAGAGTTGAAAGTCGATCACGAAAATATGTGCCAAACGTGGTGATCAATCGAAAACCTGATGCCCAGAATGCATTGACATCATTCGTAGGTGGGGGTAGATCGAGTGCACAATTTTCAAACCCTTACGTAAACGTTCGAGTATACTGGGTACATGCAGAAATATCCCACAAAAGTTTTCCGGATTGGTGAGCTCGCAAAGCGTGCGGGGAAAACCGTGCGCACGATTCACTTTTATGAGGAACTGGGATTGCTCCATCCGGCTGAACGCAGCCCGGGCGGATTCCGCATGTACACCGACGATGCATTGACCCGCATCCACTGGATCGAACAAATCCAAGAACTCGGTTTTTCATTGACCGACATTCGCGGCTTCTTGGACAATTTTCATGCACATGAAACAGGCCCCGAGGCCATGAAGGTCCTGGGTGGTTTTTATCGAGAAAAACTCGAGCAAACCCGGGCCACCATCGAAAAAATGCAACTCCTTGAAGCGGAACTCAAGTCCAGCTTGGACTACCTCGAAGCGTGCCACGGCTGCGCCACCACAGCAAGCATCGAGTCCTGCGCCAACTGTGATAGTTCCGACCATTCTGACAGCGAAACCCCGTGCATGGTGGCTGCAATTGCCACCAATGCCTGAGAAACCCATGACCGTCAAAACCCCCATCTACCTCGACAACCATGCCACCACTCCCTGCGATCCACGGGTGGCAGAAGCGATGTGGCCGTACCTCACTGAGGTCTATGGAAATGCCGCCAGCCGCAACCATGCCTACGGTTGGGCCGCCAAAGAAGCCGTCGAAATCGCCAGAGAGCAAGTGGCCAGCCTGATTGGTGGCGATGCCAAAGAAATCGTCATCACCTCAGGTGCAACAGAATCCGACAACTTGGCCATCAAAGGCATTGCCAAGTTTTACGAGAACCGCGGCAAGCACATCATCACCGTGGCCACAGAGCACAAAGCCATCCTCGACTCATGTCACGCGCTGGAAGAAGAGGGCTGGGAAGTCACCTATCTGGGTGTGCAAAATGACGGCCGAATCAGCCTCGAAGAGTTGGATGCCGCATTCCGCGACGACACCGTGTTGGTGAGCGTCATGCTGGCCAACAATGAAGTCGGTGTGATTCAACCCATCGCTGAAATTGGAAAGCGCTGTCGAGACCGTGGTGTCTTCTTTCATTGCGATGCCGTTCAAGGCCTTGGGCGCATCCCTTTCGATGTCAAAGAGATGAACGTCGACCTCGTCAGCATTTCTGCACACAAGATGTACGGACCCAAGGGCGTCGGTGCACTCTGGGTTCGCCGTGGACGGCCACGCGTACGGCTTGCACCCATCATTGATGGTGGCGGTCATGAGCGCGGCATGCGATCAGGTACGCTTCCTGTCCATCAAATTGTCGGTTTGGGGAAAGCTGCCGAACTGGCAAAACAAGAGCTCGAAAACGGCGGCATCGATCGGGTTCGCACCCTCAGAGATAAGCTGTGGACACGACTCCAGGAAGAACTGGATGAGTTGTATCTGAACGGCTCATGGGAACACCGCCTCCCCAACAACCTCAATGTAAGCTTCGCTTATGTGGAAGGTGAGGCGATGATGATGGGCATCAAAGACATCGCCTGTTCATCCGGTTCTGCGTGCACCTCCGCTAGTTTGGAGCCCAGTTATGTGCTGCGCGCTTTGGGGGTGGATGTGGAACTCGCACACACATCGATTCGCTTTGGAATCGGCCGCTTTACCACCGAAGAGGAAATCGACTTCGCCATCGATCTCATCGTCGAAAAAGTGAAATGGCTTCGAAGCATGTCACCGCTTTACGAGATGGTCCAAGAAGGAATCGATCTCAAAACCATTCAGTGGACAGCCCACTAAAGCTAAGCAGGAAAACAACATGGGATACAGCGACAAGGTCATCGACCATCTGGAAAATCCTCGCAACGTAGGAAGTCTCGATCGCGAAGCAGAAGATGTCGGCACCGGCATGGTGGGTGCACCCGCTTGCGGCGATGTGATGAAGCTTCAACTCAAGATCAATGACAGCGGCATCATTGAAGACGCCAAGTTCAAGACTTTCGGTTGTGGCTCTGCCATCGCATCCAGTTCTCTGGTGACGACCATGGTGAAAGGAAGGACCATCGATGATGCGCTTTCCATCTCCAACGCGGACATCGCACAAGAACTGTCTCTGCCACCCGTAAAGATTCACTGCTCCGTGTTGGCCGAAGATGCCATCAAGGCCGCCATCGCGGACTACCAAACCAAGAAGGTATCGGGAGAATAAGAACATGGCCGTCACGATGACCGAAGCAGCGATCAAACGGGTTCGGACGCTTAAAACAAAGCGCCAGACACCCGAGGCCGTGCTGCGTGTTGGTGTTCGAGGCGGAGGCTGCTCTGGTTTGTCCTACTTCATGGACTTCGTTGATGCCCCCGAAGAGAAAGACAAGATGTACGAATTTGGTGAGCCACCGGTGACCGTTGCCGTGGACAGGAAGTCCTACCTGTTCTTGAATGGCACGGAAATCGATTTTGAGCAGACCATGATGAAGTCCGGGTTTCAGTTCAACAACCCCATCGCGGGTCGTTCCTGTTCATGTGGTGAGTCCTTCACACTCTGAGGTTCCCTTGATCTGTTGGCAATGCCACGAACCCACCGGCGGTTCCGTGTGTGTGGGGTGCGGATCACTGCAACCCCCACCCGCCGAAAACGATCCTTTTGCTGTGTTGGGTCTCTCACGGGCCTTTCACATAGAAGACACAGCCGTCGATGATGCTTGGCGTAGCATTTCACGGAAGGTCCACCCCGATCGCTGGGCGGGAAAGCCGGCCGTTTTCCGGCGAATGAGCCTGCAATGGACCGCCCTGGTGAACGAATCGCGTCGAATTCTAAAAGACCCCCTCAGCCGCGCGCGGTACTTGGCGACCGGGAATCCAAAGCCCGCTGAACGCGGTGGCCCTCAACCCGACGGTGACTTCCTCGAACAAATCTTCGATTTACAAATGATGAGAGAGTCCGACCCAGAAGGAACACGGAAGACGGTACTCGAGATGTGGGATACACACCGCGCCCTTCTCGATCAAATTTTCCATGCCTGGGAGGACAACAATGGTTCTCTCGATGACGTGGATATGATTCTGGCCAAGCTTCAATACCTCAACACTGCACGCAATCAAACCGGCGCATAAGGGAACCGTCCCATGGCAAATATCGGCATCGATCTCGGCACAACACACTCTCTCGTGGCGGTGGTTTTGGACGGCAAAGCCCGTTGCCTCTTGGATAACGATGAGCGGACGCTACTTCCAAGCGCAGTCCGCTACAACGAAGAGGGTTCACCCATCTCCATCGGATACCCAGCACTCGAGGCTGCCGGACAAGCCGACGGAACGACATTTACAAGCGTAAAACGCTTCATGGGACGCTCCGCCGCGGAAGTCGCCGAAGAAGCAAAGTTGTTCCGGTACAACTTGGTCGAAGGCGATGAAAAAGCCGTTCGATTCCGCGTGGGAGAACGGGACATCACCCCCATAGAAGTCAGTTCGATGATTCTTCGGCTTCTTCATGGCCGTGCAGAAGAATGCCTCTTTGGGCGCCCCGGTGGCGCAGTCATCACGGTCCCTGCGTATTTCGACGACGCACAACGGCAGTCCACCCGAGATGCTGCGAAGCTAGCGGGTGTGGATGTACTTCGACTGCTGAATGAACCCACTGCTGCCGCCTTGGCCTATGGCCTCAATGAAGGAAAGAACGGCCAGCGAGTTGCTATTTTCGATTTGGGAGGCGGTACATTCGACATCTCGATTCTCCAACTCGAAGACGGTATCTTTCAGGTCTTGTCCACCGCCGGTGACACCCGACTGGGTGGCGACGATTTCGATCAAGCCTTGGCCAATGTCCTGCTCGACCAGGCGGGCATCACCGAGGCCGATGGAAGTACATACCGTGCTGCCATTCGGGCCGCAGAGGCCGCAAAACAAGCGCTGACCGACCATGAAAGCACCACACTTTCCGCCACCCTGGCCGGACAAGCCGTGGAAGCGGAGATCGATCGAACAAACTTCGAAAACCTGATTCGACCCATCGTAGAGCGCACCGGCACAGCTTGCCGCCAAGCATTGGCAGATGCGGATCTCAACCCATCTGACATCGATGAGGTGGTCTTGGTGGGTGGTTCTACGCGGGTGCCGTTGGTTCGGGCCTACGTCGCTCGACTGTTCGACCGAGAACCACATTGCGACTTGGACCCCGACCAAGTGGTGGCCATCGGCGCCGCACTTCAAGCCGACATTCTGACCGGTAACAGCGACTTGGCCGAGGACATGCTCCTGCTGGATGTGATTCCGCTCAGCTTGGGCTTGGAGATGATGGGTGGTGTCGTCGAACGACTCATTCCCCGTTGCTCAACCATCCCCGCATCCGCATCCCAACACTTCACCACCCATGTGGACAACCAAACGGCTGTGGACCTTCATGTGCTCCAAGGCGAACGGGAATTGGTCAAAGACTGTCGAAGCCTGGGGCGATTCAAGCTGACCGGCATCCCGCCGCAACCCGCAGGAACCCCACGAATACGCGTTGAATTCATGGTGGATGCAGATGGCATTCTCCGCGTAAGTGCGGAAGATACCGCCACCGGAAACAAGACTGAAATCGATGTGCAGCCAAGCTATGGCTTGTCCGAAGATGAAATCGAAAACATGCTGGAAGCCGCCATCGACCATGCGGAAACCGACGTAGACGAGCGTCTCCTGATCGATGCGCGAATCGAGGCAGAGCAAATCTCGAACCAAGTAAAGAAAGCGATCGCACAAGATACCGCCATGCTTGAAGCGGGTGAACAGACCCAATTTGAAGCCCTGCTCGATGAACTCGATGAAGCGATGACCGGCACTGACCGACATCGGATCTCCACCATCTCGCACAAGATCGATGAGGTCACGGCACCCTTCGCCCAACGTCGCATCGAACGGGATCTGGAGCTGGCCATTCAAGGCAAGGCCGCCAACCTTGTCGCCAAGGAGTTGGGCCTCTCGAAGTAAACTCGGGACGTGGCAAAACTTCTTACGATGCTCGCCCTCTGGGGAGTCGCTGCTTGGCACCGGCTCAAGGTCCTGAATGAAACCGTGATCGGCTCGGATAGTCTTGGGCCATATTTGCAAGCACAAGCCGCACTCTTCGGAAACCTGCCGAGACCACCAAACCCCGAAAGTGGTGACGCATTGTGGTTCTTGATGCTTCCATTTGTCGCGCTTGCCGAAAACCTATCGGAACTGTTTGCCCTTCGATTCTGCGTGGGCGCACTGGTGGCGCCCCTTGGATTCGCCGCCGCATACCACTGGTTGTCACCAACGGTACAGTCCACAAGGCGGTGGGCAGCATCCATCACCGCGGGCATTTTTCTTGCTTTCGACCCCGGCCTTTTGGACACACTCGTGAGCGGTGCAAGATCCTACGGAGCGCCCGAACTTATGGGGGCGACCACCCTACTTTTGGCCATGGGTCTCCGCCAATATCCATGGGCCCTTCCCTTGATGGCGGTCACATTCGTCGCCGCCGTCGGGCACCACCCCCTGGCTTTGGGTATGGCGCTCGGGGGAATGGTCATGATCTCCAGCCTGCACCGTGCAAACGGAGGTAGAACGATCAAGCTAGCGCTGATCCTGGGTGGAATCGCCTGTATTCCACGCATCCTGCGCTTGGCAGCGATCATGAACTGTGGAGAAAGCATTCTTGGCTGTTTGGGTCAGGTCGCACAGAGCAACATCGTCGAACCCGAACCCTGGTCAACGCTGGTGTTCAAAGCAGTCCATGACCGGTGGGTGGTGGATTTGGATGTGGCCGGCTGGTTGCTCCTTGCTGGACTCCTTTCTCTGTTGTTGTGCACAGAAAAAGAACACCGAAAAGCCGCACACTGGGCCATTTTCGGCACCATCGGCATCTTGTTGATTGGTGTCCTCAATGGCTATGTTCGCAGCTACCATCTCCGCATCACGGCAGTCCCTGTGGCGGTCGCTGCAGCCATGGGCCTTTCACGGGCTTGGCCCGTTGCCCTCATGGCAAGCGGGGTGTTTATCTGGCGCACACATGCGCTCTTGCCCGTTGGGCCAGACCCTGGAGCCCTGGCCCGCCAAGACCTCGTAACGGGCCAACTGCCCCAACAAGCCCTCTGGGTAGACCGAATCTGGTGGGATGGAATTCCTCGCCTCGATCCAAGTGCCGTGGTTTTGAGTGGCTGGCTCCAAGGGCGACGAAATTTTCAGCTTGATCGCAACACAGCATTCATATTGTTGGAAAACCACAACAAAGAAAGCGGGTGGAATGTGCTTGAATTTACCAACGCGAAAGCCGCCCGACTGTGGTTCGATGAACAACAGCGAACACCCCATCAGCGCGGTGGGGCGTATGATTGGGCCACCATCGCTGAACCCAATACCAAACTGGAAGATGCTCGCTGGTGACTACCGAACCAACCAACCCTGAAAGCGACTTCCGCATTGGCGACTACCGCGTCCTTCGCCACGTCGCCCAAGGGGGAATGGGGGCCGTTTACAGGGTGGAAGAACCCGATACCGGCAACCAATACGCCATGAAGCTCGCGTCCACAACGGGAACCGAAGACGACCGCTTTTTCCAGATCCATCGGATCCTGAGCCAATTGGATCATCCCGGTGTGATTCAAAGCATTCGCTGCGGAACGACCGAAGATGGCCGTACGTTTCAATTGTTCCCTTTTGTGGGTGGGACACCCGCACAGGTATTCGCAAAATCAATGGGGGTTCCTGGTACGCATGCCCGAACCACGGCAGTCATTACGGTGGGCATTCATTTGGCCGAAGCGCTCTCCTACCTACATGAGCACGATGTCATCCATCGGGATGTGAAATCTGCCAATGTGATGGTTCGCGAAGACAGGAGCGCATGCCTCATTGATTTTGGCTCCGCCATCATGCCCGGCTTGCCTGCCCAAGCAGGACATTTTGTCGGCACCTACACCTACGCATCTCCAGAACAAATCCAATGCCAACCGCTCGACGGGCGAACAGATATCTATGCAATGGGCATCCTCTTGTTCCGAATGCTTGTGGGTCGACGGCCTTTTATGTCCGATGACAAAAGCCAAATCGTGCAACAGCATTTACACGAAATTCCTGTTCCTGTAGACCAATATGTCAGCGGGGTTCCATCGCAGGTGATTCAACTCATCCAAGGAATGCTGGAAAAGAAACGGGAAGACCGGCCACAAACCGCAAGAGAAGTGGCTACGCTGCTGAGACAAGCCTAGGGCACCCATACCTCACCAGCGCCCGGTTCAAGCACCCGAACACCCGGTTCCGCCCGAAGGCCGCTCAACAATTCCACCCCACCAGGTCCCTCTATTTCCATTGGGGTCGAACTCATGTTGAGCAAAGCGACCGAACCATCGTCAAAGTCCCAAATCGTGGGCACTTGATCGTTCGGGTTCACACCTTCAAACGGTGGCCCTGGATCGATGCCCGACACAAAAGACAACGGATTTCGAGGGTGGCCATTCATGCCGCGCATGTCAATCAAGGGTTCGGACAGTGCCAAACTCAGCCGGTCTGCCGACAAGGCAGGCAAATCGTCCCCCAGCATCCAAACGCCACCAGCAACAGCATTTGCAACCACAGCACCGGTGGCTTCCGTGTCCGTGAATGGAGGACGAACCAGGATCTGATCCGGGTCAATCCACCACCACAACCCGTTGGTCCATGCACGGGCTGCAGAAGAACGGGCCGCCCAACGCAGGTAGTCCAGCTTGGGGATGCGATCGAAGCCGAACGCGATGTCTGCACCCGTTCGGAAAGACTGCGCGTACCCCAACGATGGCAGAAAAGGCGCACCACATGCCAATATCCATGCGTCACCGGCCGCCTCACGAATGATCGACATGCCTCGATGAAAAGCCTCCACTCCTGTCACGTCTTCATGGCGAAGGCCGACCTGTGCGCCCGCATACAGGAAATCAAGCTTGAGATAGTGCCAGCCATCCGCCACTTTTGAAGCGATCAATTCCCGCAACCAAACCGCTGCATCTGGGTGGGTGGCATCCAAGACCGCATAATCGCCCGTATTCAAATTGAGGAAAGCGATTTCTTCTCCATCCACATCGCGCACCCACCAATCTGGATTATCCAAATAGGTCGATGTGCTTCGATCGACATAGAATGGCGCCATCCAAAGACCGGGCGTAAACCCGGCGGCAGCGATGTCCTCGGCCAGCGAGGCCATGCCCGATGGAAAGCCTTCATCTGCCGTCCAATCGCCCCACACCTTCTGCCAACCATCATCGATCTGGAACACGTCTACGGCTGGTTCCGAAGAAGGACTCGGAAGCGCCTGAGCCACGTCCAGGTTTTCCCGAACCTCTTCTTCCGTGATGTCCTCAAAGAAGTGGTACCAGGTGGCCCAGCCCGTTGGCGGGCGGCTTTCAGGGGCCTCGACTCCATTTCGTCTCGCCGCCGCTTCCCCATACGAAACCGAAAGGGTTTCCGCATCCGAGCCCGCCGAGAACCATACCGGATCGAGCAACATGGTCTCACCGGAGGACAAAGCGATCTCATCTCCCCGATGACCCCACACCGCCCACATCTTGGCTTCATCAAAAGCCACGAAAAAACGTGTACGAAGCGCGCTCAATGCGCCCACAAATATTGAAGCCCCATCGTCCCGACCCACGGCACCCATCCACCAAGACGTACCATCCTTCTCGAAGGCCACTGCGGCCGCGTCACCATCACCGCCCACCTCGGGCACACCCTCGTCATCCAAGGGGAGCGGCATCAACGCCACCACGCCTGAAAAAGACCAGGATTGATACCCCTGACGCCACAACACCGCATCGGATGAACCCGCTTGAGTATGGGTGCCTTCCAACACCAACCCTCGAAACACCGCATCCGTCGACGCCGTGATCTCGGGTTGCCACCCATCGTCCGTTTCCACAAAATCAACCGATAGGCTGCCTTCTCCCAAGACCCTGGGTGCCAGAGAAAAACCGGCGCACATGGGGGCGTTCATGGTGAGCGTGTCATCCGCCCACGCCACAACCGCCACGGATGTACAAAGGGTTGAATTCACTGTGTTCGGCTTTGTGTCTTTGTCACCACAACCAACCAAAACCATACCGAACATTGAAAACAAGAGATGAAACAAAACGGACGTGTGACGTTCCGCACTTCGGACTTGATTCCAGCCCACGGTGGGGTACCGAGAAGCAACGCTCAAGAGGTGTTTCATGTTTGGTCGCTTGCTATCATTCGGTGCCGTCGTCTCAATCATGGTGTTTCTGTGCTCCCCCGCCAAGGCTGCATCTGCCGATGAACCGCACGGACATCAAGGAATATTAAAACCCATATCCTCAGCACCACCTGCCGTGGCCCTCACAACCGAAGAACGCGGCATTTTGGCATCTGGAAAACACGTAGAACGCCATACCAAGAGCGAAAATGGTGGGTCGGGTGTCGCCATCCAATACATCCAAGCGAGCCCCACAGACATTTGGGCCACCATCCTCAGTTACCACCGGTACAAGGGTTGGGTAAAAAACGTGGTTGCCTGCTCCGTATACCGGAAAGATGGCCATGATCTGTACGTGGACATGCAAACCTCCATCTTGGGCTTCAAGTCTCAAATCTTCACGAAAAACACCGTACGCAAAGACTTGGGCTACATGGCGTGGACCCTGGATTATGATCGCAAAAGCGATGTGAATGACTTGGTGGGCTATTGGCGCGTTGAGTCCGTCGAAGGTCAACCTGGAACCTCCCGGCTGGAGCATTCCAACAGTGTCATGATCAAAGGTGTTCCCGGATTCTTGGTCAACTACATGACCAAAGATGCCCTGTCTGAAGGAACGAGCTGGGTCAAACGAGAAGCCGAAAAACGAAGTTCTCGTTCAACCGCGAACTGAGGCGCCCGCGACCAAATCAAACGTAAATGCCCGTGGCACTTCCGGGACCCGCGCTCGGTATTCGCCAAGCACCGTTTCGATAAAATTGGGTGCGGCCTCGGTCTGAACCAGATTGAGTGTGCAACCCCCAAAACCACCGCCAACCATCCGGCCACCAAAGCAAGCCGGTTGGGCCAGCGCCAAGTCAACAAGCAAATCGAGCTGCGGGCAACTCACTTCATAGTCATCCCGCAAACTGCGGTGTGCCGAAGACAAGACCCGACCCAGGGCGCCGGCATCACCTTTCTGCACGGCATCAACGGCTTCCAACACACGTTGGTTTTCTGTGATCACATGCCGAAGACGGCGCGACTCAATGCTGTGATCATCCACCATCGACAAGTCGATATCGCGCATTCCACGGACCGATGTGTGGGTCGCCTGAATCGCCAGTAGTCCTTGTTGGCATTGCTGCACACGCTCAAGGTACGCACTGCCAGCAAGTTCCCTGCGAACCCCACTGTGCAACACAACCCAAGTGACGTTCTCCAAGGCGACATCGACTGGCGTGACTTCAAGATCCTGAAAATCGACCAGCATCAACTGGCCGGGGCGGGCCATCAGGGAGCCGATTTGGTCCAACAAACCGCACTTCACACCCAAGTACTCGTGTTCGACTTGCTGTGCATATTGGGTCAATCGGATGTCCTCGACCTCGGCACCGGTCCAAGCACGCAAGATGGTCATCCACGCAATCGTGAGGGCTGCCGAGGAGGAGAGTCCTGCACCATCCGGCACATCGCCGGTAAACACCGCATCGAATCCAGATGGCAACGGGTGATGGGAACCAAACACTTCCACGCTACCAGCAACGAATCGCTGCCATGAGGCACCGGCTTCACCAAATCCGGCAACAGAACCCCGCATTTCACCGCCGAAATCAAGACTGCGGACACGAATGATGCCGTCTTCCCTTGGACGGAGTGCAACCGAAATCCAACGGTTGATCGCCGCAGGCAAGGCCAAACCCGCGTTGTAATCTGTGTGACCACCAATCAGGTTGATCCGCCCAGGCGCCCAAGACACCCATGTGGGTTCACCCCCCATATGTGCGGAGAACTCTGAAGCGCATAGGCGCGCGACCGGCGGCTGTTCAGCCATCAGCCAAGATGCCTTCGGCCCAAGCCACATCTTCTGGGGTGTTGAGGCCAACCAGTTCCCGCCAGTCGTGGATGTCGACCGCTTCGACCCGTTCTCCCGCCGCCAACAACAAACCAATCGTGTCCGTGAGGTACCGCTCACCGGTGTCAGGGTGGGGGCGAACCTGGTCGAGAACCCGCCACAAAGCCTCTGCGTCAAACAAGAAGTGCGACGTCAGGTACTCGTTGATTTCAAGCTGACCCGGGGTGCAGTCTCTTTCCTCGATCACGGCATCGACACTGCCATCGAGGCCACGAACCACTCGTGCATAGGGGTAGTGCTGACCAAAGGATGCCGTCAAAAAGGAGCATGCGGCTCCCGTCTCACGATGGACTTCCTGCAATTGCTCAATGGACGAAGGCCTAATCAACGGACTGTCGCCCACAAAAACAAAGACTTCGTCCGCAGACTGCACACTCGCGCGGGCCACATCCACCGCATGTGCAGTGCCATTTCGCTCCGCTTGAAGCGGCGTATGAACCGAGCCGCCAAGATGCGCGCGCATCACTTCCGCCTGATGGCCAACAACCACCGAAACTTCATCAATCCCTGCATCATTCACCGCATCCAGCAAATGGTCGAGAATCGGACGGCCTGCCACAGGCACCAATGGTTTGGGCAGTGTGGATTGCATTCTCTTTCCTTGGCCAGCAGCCAAGATGATCACTGCAGATTCACTCATCGTTGCTCCATTTCGCGATGATGTCGCAATAGGCCAACGACCCCTCACGCAATCGCCGTTCTTGGGTCTCAAAATTGACCTCATACAAACCAAAGGCCATTTGCCAGCCTTCGGCCCATTCAAAGTTGTCCATCAGCGACCAGTAGTGGTACCCACGGACATCCGCGCCATCCTTGATGGCCTGACTCATGGCGTAGATATAGCGCTGAATCCACAAGGCGCGTCGATCGTCCTTGTCGTCCGCAATCCCATTCTCCGTCACAATGATGGGCTTGTTGAGCGGCTTCAACCGCATGAACGCCCGGTAGAAACCCTCTGCATAGATCGCATACGGCATGTCCGTCAGGATTTGGCTCTGGCGTGCATGGGGCTCAAACGGTGGTTCCATCTTCATAAACAAAGAGAGAATCAAGTTCGCGTAGTAGTTCAGACCAATGAAATCTGTCTTGCCGGCTGCTTCTGGATTGTGGCGAACAAAGTTCACCTGTGTCGGTATCCGAACCCTGAACTCACCCCGCTCGATGTACCCAAGAATGCTCTCGTTGTAGGCACCATTGGCCACCCGGCACAGAATCCAGTGGAACAGATTCCACCGATGGAGGGGATCGAACTGGAAGATGTTCTTCACCAAGCCAACCTGTACTTTGTCTCCACCCGGCATGGACTTGATCATGTCGTACACAGCGGTGTGCGCCAACATCAAGTGGTAGAGCACCACAGCCATGCGCTTGAACTTCTTTACGCCCGGAGGGAAAACGCCGAGACCGTAGCCCATGACCGCATAGGGTCCGCATTCATTGATGGTGCACCATCGCGGCACCTTGTCTCCAAACTCTTCGAACATGCGCTGAGAAAACCGGACGAACAAGGCAATGTTCTCTTCTGGCTCAAAGCCACCCTTGTCCTCAAACCACAAGGGGTTCGTAAAGTGGTGAAGCGTGACCATTGGGGTGACGCCCGCATCGATGAGGGTATCGATGAGGTCATGGTAGTGCGCGATCACATCCTCATCGAATCGCCCTTCTTCGGGCTCCACACGGCTCCATTCAATGCTGAAACGGTAGCTGTTGAGGCCCAACTCGTCCCGCATCATGTCGATGTCTTCGGGAAAGCGGTTCCAGTGATCCGCAGCATCTCCTGCACAATCCCCATTGTGGACGCGGGGCTTGCCTTTTTCATCCACAGATTTTTCCCAACGAGACCAGTTGCTGTTCTCATTGCCACCATCCACTTGGTGCGCAGCAGTGGCTGAGCCCCAGATGAATCCATCGGGAAATTCGACATCGTTGGTGTCGATGGAATCCCAATCCCACAGCGGCTCAGGGTGGCGTTGAGACAACACCCAACAGGCAGCGAACCAGCCCAAGGCCAGCAGCGAAACAATAGCTATAGTGACGATCATTCGACGACCCCGAAAAGTTGGAAGCCAAAGGACGGCCCATCTAATACGGGCGGCCGCTCTGCGGACACGACTTCACCGAGTTGTTCCAATCCGACACCCACTTGTGCCATATTTCTTTGGGGGTTCTTCCATGCTGCGATCACATTCTCTTGCACTCGGCCTCGCGGGTCTGTTGATGACCAATGAGGTAAATGCCGCCGCTTACTACTTCACCGACATCGGTGTGCGGTCCTTTTCCCGTGGTGGTGCCTTCATTGCCGGGAATGATGATCTGACGGCTTTGTTTTACAACCCAGCAGCACTCACACGATTGAAGCGGCCTCAAGTGATGCTCAACGTCGCAGGCGTACAACAGTTCGTGACTTTTCAACGCGCACAAACGAGTGGAGCAGGCGCCCTGGATGCAGACACTGGAGAGGCCGGTGACACCCAATTCAAGAGCATCGAAAACGAAGCACCTGCATACGTCATTCCACACTTCGGGTTCAGTTCACGACTTGGCACCGAAAACACCACCTTCGCCTTTGGGTTTTATCCTCCGTACGCCCCTGACCTGGCGTACGACAAGAATGGGCCACAACGGTACTCGCTCATCGATGTATTGGTGATTCAAACCGCATTGGGGCCCTCCGTGGCGCACAAGTTCAGCGATTGGATCTCGGTCGGTGCGGGCGTCGCATGGAATGTTCTGTTGGCAGAGCAAGGCTTGAAAATCTCCGTCCCTTTTCACAAAAGTCAGATCCGATCAGACTTTGTGGATGGAGAAATTGTCACTCTGATTGATCCCCCCACGCCCAACGAAGATCCAGCCAACGACGTGGGGTTCAAGTTTGCAGCACAGGACTGGAAAGGCTGGTCTTGGAATGCTGCGCTGATGATCGAGCCACCGAATGAAAAATGGGCATACGCTCTGATGGTTCAACCCCCTGTTTCTTTCGATGCAGAGGGCACTATGGAGGCCGACTTCTCCAAGCACGTTCTTCACACCGAAGGCTTTCTTGACCCGATCATTTCTTCCGAGACCGTCCGCGACGACAAGGTTCGGCTTCAAATCACCATGCCCCTGATCATCAAAACCGGCTTTGCTTTTCGGCCCAGTGAAAAGAATGAAATCGAGATTGCAGGGGTCTGGCAAAATTGGAGCAGCATCGAGAACGTGACCATCACCGACCTAAACTTGCGGGTCAAACTCAACAGCGACCACCAACTCGATGAAGTCCGGGCGCTGGGCGAGGAAGTTGTGATCACCGACGATGTGATTCTGCCCGCCGGCTATCGCGATGCATGGTCCGTTCGCGTCGGAGGGCAACAAGATCTCGGTGACGATTTCACCCTCCGAGCCGGAATGTTTTACGAGATTTCTGCCATCCCGGCATCCACCCAAAGCGTATCGCTGATCGATGGCAACAAAATCGGCTACGGCCTGGGCGGCGGATACAAAGCCACCGACGACTGGACATTCGATTTTGGAGTCAGCCAAAGTTTCCTTGAGTCCACCGAAGCGACCAATTCAGAGGTGAAACAAATCTCCGTCGATGCTTTGAGCGGTGAATTTATCGAGGGCACAACCATCGGAAATGGTACCTACAAATCCACCTCGCTCATCTTTGGCGGCGGATTCACATGGGAATTCGGTTCCCAGGGTTGATCCGATCTCGGGCGGGTTGGCTCTGTCTTGGTTAGGCGATCGGCCTGCAAGGGGTAGCCATGACCATCGACATCAAAGCACATCTTCCCAGTGACACAGCCAAGGCCAGCACAAGGGCCGTCACCGAAGTCATCGACGGCATGCGGGGCTCCAAGATTCTGGCGATCGCATCCGAAGTACGGGCGATGATTGCAGACGGACACGAAGTGTGCAACCTGACAGTTGGTGACTTCAAACCTTCCGAATTCCCAGTTCCAGAATTGCTCGTCACCGAGACACAAGCAGCTTTGGACCGTGGAGAAACAAACTACCCCCCTTCCGATGGCATCCTCGAACTCAGACAAGCCATTGCCAACATGTACAAACGGGATCTTGACCTAGACTATGGCCCCGAAGGGGTGGTCGTCTGCTCCGGTGCACGCCCCGTTCTCTACGGAACATGGCGCCTGTTCACAAACCCAGGCGACAAGACGGTCAGTTTCTTGCCCGCGTGGAATGTGGGCTACTACGCACACTTCAACCAAACCGATCACCACTTCATTCGGACATCCCCGGACACCAACTTCTTCCCGACCGTCGAACAGGTCAAAGAAGCCCTGCCTGGAACCCGGTTGATGCTTCTCAACAGCCCGCTGAACCCCACCGGCACCGTGATCGACCCGGAAGTGCTTCGGGGCATTGCACAAGCCATTGTGGACGAGAACAACGCCCGTGGAGATGCACCCCCATGCATGCTGATGTGGGATGCCGTCTACTGGCAGCTCACGAAAAACGAGTACCCATACAAATCACCGGTTCAGTTGGTCCCAGAGATCGCACCCTATGTGATCCACATCGATGCCATTTCAAAGGGCTTCGCCGCCACAGGAATGCGGGTTGGTTGGGCCGTTCTTCCGCCATACTTGCAAACCAAAATGAAGGCCCTGATCGGCCACATGGGTGCTTGGGCCGGACGACCCGAACAAATTGCAAGTGCTGCCCTGCTCAACAACCCCCAAGCGGTGGCCGAATACAACGCATGGATCAAAACCGAAGTCGATGCACGCCTCGATCCTTTGTACGAAGGCATCATGCGCATGAAAGCGAACGGCCTGCCCGTGGATGCCATCGCCCCCCAAGGCGCCATCTACCTCAGCTTCCAAGTCAAGCTCGAGGGCAAGACCAATGAAGACATCCGCACCATTTTGCTGGAACAAGCCGGCATGGCTGTGGTTCCTTTCCAAGCCTTCAACTTGGATGAAGACAGCGGCTGGTTCCGCATCAGTGTGGGCGCCGTTGGAAAAGAGGAGATTCGTCCCATGCTTGGTCGCATTGAAGCCGCTATTCAGCAGGAAGCAGGGCAATAACAATGGCCGCCTTGATGGATGAAGCCGTATTCCGCGACGCCGTAAAACAGGTGTTGAGCGTCCTCCTTGAGCAGGTGGATGAGATCGACTCAGATGACCACGACCCGTCCCTGAGCGGCGGTAATTTGCACGTGGGTTTTGAGGACGGCAGTACATTCATTCTTTCTCAACAACCGCCCACACGTGAATTGTGGCTCTCCGCCAACTTTACGGCATGGCATTTCCTAAAGAAGGGCGACACTTGGTTGGAAAGAGATAGCAATGAGCCCATGTTGGCCGTGCTGTCGACGCTCTTTTCTGACAAATTAGGAATGGACATCCAGTTCAAGCTCTGAGGGCGAATGGACTACACCCCAACCCTTCCACCACGGTACACACTCATCGATAAAATCGGTGAGGGCGCTACATGTATGGTGTACCGAGCGGACGACCAAAAGCTTGGACGAAATGTTGCGGTCAAGGTGGTCCGAAAAAACCTGGCCATCCATGCCCGATTCCGGGCACGTTTTCGCAGAGAGGTGGCCACATCCGCAGAAGTCGTGCATCCAAGGGTCATCCCCGTCTTGGACACAGGTCGACTTGATGACGGGTGCCCCTATGTTTCACTCGCACATGCCGATCATGGAAGTCTGAGCGATCTATTGAAACAACGCCCACCCATGGGCGAAGCCATTCGGCTGATGGATCATGTGCTTGATGCCCTCGCACACATCCACGCACGTGGCTTCCTCCACCAGGATCTCAAGCCGGCCAACGTACTGCTGCACACAGCAACCAACGGAAAGCCGGATGCTTGGGTGGCCGATCTTGGTTTCGCGGGTGCTGTGACGGAATTGGCTCTCCACCAGCAAGGCATGGGGGGTACCCCTGTTTGGATGGCGCCCGAGCAACGAGCGGGCCGGTATGCTGAACTGGGGCCTTGGACGGACTTGTACGCCGTGGGCCTCATGTTGTACGAGATTCTTGGTGGCGACCGAAGCGGCAAAGAGCCCGGTACACGCAAGCTTCTCGATCCCTTGCCTCTCGGGCCTCTCGGGCTCGATCCGGTGGTGCCACAATCCCTCGAAGAGATTGTAAGAAACCTCCTCCAGCCCGACCCGCGGCAACGCTATGATCGTGCGGTCGACGTCATCCGTGCCATCCGCCGAGCCCTGAGCGGCACAGAACTACAAACCCTTGTGCCCGCCCCCATCGGGGGGCTTGTGGGACAAAGCTTCTCTGATGTTCTTCTCGCTGAAGGCATCGAAGCACTCACTGCTGGCAGTCCGGTGCCCGTACCGGAAACCGGTGTCCGTTGGAACCGCGTGGCCCCCGATCCAATGCCCATGGAACCTCCTCCGCACCCTGCATCGGGAGCGGAGGCAGGCGGTGTCGCCATGGTAAGTCTGCGGGACCCCCCCATCGAAGCGCATGAAGGCGTGCGGTGGGCACTATGGCAACAAGCCCGAGAGGTCGTGCAAACTGGAGAACCGCGGGTGGTGCTGCTCGTGGGTGCAAGCGGCATCGGGAAATCCCGAACTGCGCAAGCGGTCATGCAAACCATCGAGGCCGCGGGACACATGGAAACAACCATGCTTCGATACCATCGGCCCGCCACAGCGGACGATGGATACCGACGTGCTGTGCAAGAGATCCTCGCCCCATGGAATGAAAACAGAGCGGACCTACAGGCCAGACTTCAGCGCTGGCTTAGCCGTGACCAACAGCGAGCCCCCGAACAAGTGGCCATCGAAGCCAGCGTACTCGCCCGATGGTGTGGGTACACAGAAGAAGAAGAAACGCCGGTCAATGCTGCTGCGGGTCTCGCTTTTTTGTATCGACATCTCGATGCCCGGGCTTGGAGAGGGGGAGCCCTCCTACTGCTGGAAGATGTTCATCTCGCGGAAGAGGCCGGTGAAGGCCTCAACATTTGTGAAGCGTTGCTCGATCGAAGCATTGGTGAACGACCCTTTTTCACCATCGCGACGATTTCAGAAGAAGCGATTCTTGCGGATGAAAAGCTCGCAAGCCAAGTGAACTCGCTGGTGCAGCGGGGCGCTTCGAGAATCGCTTTGCCGCGCATGTCCGATGGAGAATTGCGCACTTTCCTGCGCCAATCCATTCACCTGAGTCCAAGTCTCGCAGAAGAAGTGGCCATTCGGTGTGAAGGAAGTCCCGGCAGGGCCATGCTCATGGTGCGCGATCTCGCCACCCGAGAGTGTCTGGCTGAAAATTCAGATGCGGTATTCGATTTGAAGAGTGGTCTGAAAATCACCGACGTCGCACCAGAGGATTCAAACGCTCTGTTTCTTTCTCGTATTCAGGGAGCTGTGCGTTCCACTGAAAACCCAAATGCGGCCTATGAGGCACTCGCAGCCACAGCACTCGCCGGACAGTCTCCACCCGTTCTGGTGGTGCGCGAGATCAATCCGGAAGGACTCGACTCTCTGTTGGCCACTGGACTGCTGCGAGAACGGGGTGGGCGACTGATTTTTGAACACCACCGAATCCATAGCGCAGCCTTGCAGGTGGCCATGGGAAGACCACAGGTTCAATCCATGCACCGACGTTTGGCTGAGGCGTGGGAACGACTGGGAGAACGAACAGGCGCCGACGTGGATTTCCCTGTGGGCATGCACCGCCTGCACGCGGGCGAGCCCAACGCCGCCGTCATACCCCTGTTGCGGGCCGCGCGCAGAAGCCATGAAGAAGGCCGTTTCTCTCTGGCCATCAATGCGGCTCGTTTGGGCAAAGATGCAGCCGACAGTTCGGGTGCAGCATTCGCCAAAGCCGAAGCCCGCATTCGTTTGGCGGATACTTTGATTGCACAGGACAAAACAGACGAGGCGCTCCGCATCATCCGACAAGCCCATGATATCGGGCACCTCGACCGCCGAACCCAAGCACGGCTGTGGAATCGCTTGGGAGAAATCGAATGCCAGTCTGGAAACTTGGCGGGCGCCCATCAATACTTAGAAAGTGCCGAAGTGACGTTTGAGGCGACCCGGGATCGCGATGGTTTGATGGAAACTGCCTACGCAATGGCAAAACTAAAGAAACTGGAAGGCCGGCCCATGGTCGCCGCCCGACACTACGCACGCATGCTTCGGCTCAACCGAAACGACCGGCGGATCGAAGTGCAGGCGCTCCGAGGCTTGGTCGACTGCCGGTCCTCAAGCGGACGCTTGGAAGGGGTCGAGCCATTGGTTCAAAAGCTTCGCGAGGCCGCCCTTGCGACCGGCGACACCCGATGCATGGCCCAGGCCACGTTCGCAGCGGGCTTGGTCGAACTGGCTCGCCAAGACTTTGACAGCGGAGAACGCCACTTCCACACATCGCGCGCACTGGCCGCAACCGTGGGCGACCATCGCCTCCAACTGGACAGCGAAAACAACCTTGGAGAAGCATACCGGTTGCGCGGTGATATTCGCGACGCCGAACGGATGTACAAGTCCGTTGTTCGGATGGCCACGGAACGAAAATGGCCCATTTCCGCAGCGGTGGCCCACTTGAACCTGTGCATGGTGAGCCTGGAGCGCGACAGCCAAGCGTTTACGCAAATCGCGATAGATCAAGCGGAAGCGTGCCTGCAGGAACACCCACACCACTGGGCATGGCTCTTCATTGGAACGATGCGGGCCATGTGGGCCGCCGAAAATGGCGATGAACCCACCTGCCGAGCATGGTGGTCCGTTGCCAATGAGCGTGGGCTGGGCCGCATGATCTCTCGCGATCTATTGATTCCCCTGGACCGCTTGTCGAAAGCATCTCAGCGAAACGGCTGGAACAAAATCGCGAAACGAGCGGTTCAATATCGACAAGCAATCTTGGACACTGAAGCGCTTCCACAAGACATGGATTAAAGGCGTAGAACTAACCCATGGAGATGTCGTGTTGATTTCTATTTTGACGCTGACCAGCTGGCTCGCTTGCATAGAGCCACCACCCACAGCCACCGAAGGGGGCACTGAGCCTGGTGGAGCAGCCAAACCTGGCGCTCCCCAACCAGGAACAGAGCCTGAAGACCTGCCCGCCGATGCGGTGGAGCCCAACCCAGACGCTGCTGTGGTGCCCACACCCCATGATGGCGGTGCGGGAGGAGCACCCAAACCGATGTATACACAAGACGCCATCCCCGATGGGGTCACACTCGATCTCACGATCAAGTGCGATGACTGCACGGGCAAATTGTTGGTCCGGGTAGAAGATGCTTCGAAACAACCGCCCATCCTGGCAACACAAAAAGCATTCGACAAGGCCGGTTCAGGAACCATCGTCGTTCCCAAAGACATCAAGGCCGTATTGATGCTGATTGACGATGCCGATGGCAACGGTCAACCCACACCGGGTGAGGGAATCGGACTGTGGACAGGTGGACTTCTCGACACTTCCGTCAACCATGAAGCCCTTGAGTTGGAAATTGGAAAAGTCCCGGACACGCCACCGCTGCCACCTGCAGAAGACGACCCCAGAATGAAAAAGGAAGCGGAATAAACCGCCAACTTTAGCGGTCCACCTCCGCCACCTGCGACAAGAACGCATCCGAAAGCTTTCGTGCTTCCGACAGCCGTTCTGATGCATCCCGATCACCAGCGATGGCCGCGAGCCGGCCATCGATTGCAGCCAGAATCCCTTTTCTATTCGGGCATTCCCAGTCTTGATGGTGAAGCGGGTAATTCAGGGCCAAGGCTTGGCGAGCCAGCCGTGGCCTGCCCGCATCGGCCAAACGACGGACGATTTCATTTCGGAGTTGTTTGATGTTGTAGTACCGACTGCCGTGGCCCAATCCATTCAGAAAAGCCACGCGTGAATTGAGGATGGGCAGTACCGCACCCGGCGATTCCTTCATCTTGGCGTTCAAGACGTACACCGTGTCCTCTACCCACTGAAGATGTTTTGGATCATCCAAACCAAGTCGGGCGAGACGCCCGATGGCTTTGGGCCCCGGCTGGCCCGCCACATCGATCAAGCTGTCGCCGGTCGGCATGCCCCCTACACCCTCTACACCAAAGGCTTTCGGTGGCGGCGCCTCCGTTTTCTTTCCTTCGATTTGGGTACGCAAGATTTGCGCTGTGGCCGCGTAGTTTGCCCACGTAAAATAGCCCCACGGATCGCCGAACTCGATGGGATCAACAGCATCCAAATACAAGGACCACAACCGTACACGCAGCTGGTGGCGATCGTCGAAATCTGAAAAGGCGTCAATATCGGGTTTTGGCTCAATGGATAACGCAACATCCAGCGTGGTATTCAGTCGGCCGACGGTCTGTTCGTCCAGTGGTTTTTCACCATGGGTCAACAACACAGATCGCACGCCAGCAAGACCTGTGGCTGGTTCCTTCACCCGACCATCCACCAGGGCCTTCATCAGCGAACCATCCCGTTGAGCGGCCTGCTGTGCCATGCGCGGTATCTCCACAGCCGGGCCACCACCATCTGGAATCATGTCCTGAAGCGTGCGCGCCAAGGCAAAATAGATCTGCGAGGCTTCCTCCAATTGACCATTCCCTGCGGCCAACCGCGCCCGGTCACGCTCGATGATGGCGATGTGACCAGCGACCCGCATCCGTACACCATCCCAATCCCGCTCCCCATAAAACCGGACATCGGGCACAAAACCACCTGGGTCATGTTTCCATGCCGGGCTGTCCGCGGGAATCGGAGGATGTTGAATGCCTTCGTGAACGCCTACATGCTCATCGGTGGGCGCAGACGCTACAGGTGCCTCGGATGACCGGTCCACCGCTTCTGACTGTGCTGGTTCTGGCTGCACTGGCTCAGAAGAGGAGCACGCCATCATGAGCAAACAAACAAGCATCTTCATGGAGGTTCCTCCAGCTTCCATACGGCGATATCGCCATCGATATCCGGTGGACCAAAGACCTTCTCAAGGACCGGCGCATACGCACTTTTGAGCGCGGCTCGCTCCTCCAAACCCTTGTGGAGCACAATGGCTTTATACCGACGAGCCAATGCTTTTTGATACAAGTCTGGGCCTCTCGCGGGGTGTTCCAGCACTTGGTGTTCAGACTCTCTCAGGTGGGGATCGGTGAAGGCACTTTGAACGTCTAGGTCGCGACAACTATCCAGGCGCACATTCGGAGAATACGGAATGGGTTGCTCATGGGATGTTTGGTACCAAAAATACCGACTTGTGGCCATGGTGGCCCCAACACTCCCTGGCAGATCCAACACAGGGCCAGGTTCGATGTCTGCGTACACCGCAGGTACGCGGGCATCCGATGTGGGAACCGGCCATGGTGCAGGGGACATGGCCAAAGACTCCACCATGATCAAGAGACCCGCCACCAGCGCCCACAACCTCCACTGCAAGGCCGCCGCACCGGCGGCCGCGAAGAGGCCCAACAATATCTGTCCACCGATACTCAAGCGAAGTGGGTGGGTAATGGCCACATCCGGGAGCACCAGCTGTGTCCAATAAAATGGAAGTGAAACCGCATGGCCGCCCAACTTGACCCATTCACCCCAGTATAAAATGGGGCCCAATCCGAAAATGAGAGATGTGATTGCAGCCCAAAACCATGGGCGCATCCGCGCATCGCGCCAGACCCCAACGATGGCCAGGGCAATCACCGTCCAACGCAAATATCCGGTATGAACAAACGCTTCGCCGTAGGAAGCAAGATCAACGGATTGGAAAGAACCGGGCACGAAGTAGGTTCTGGGATCCACAGCATTGTGACTCAATATCCAGCCCACAGCGAACTCTTTGGGTCGAACGATCAGTGCATTCGAACTGTGAAGCGTCCATTGAAAAATCAGCCAAAATGGGAGCGATACCGCCATCGCCACACCAAGACCTCGGGCGGGGTCACGCAGGGAATCGAGGCTCGGGCGCAGACCACGCCGGAGAGAAGGCAGCGACAAAACCAATGCCCAAACACTGAGAAGCATGGCCGTGACAAGCCCATAGTAAAAATTCGCGGAAGCAGTGAGGCCAAACAACACACCCACCCGAATCCAGCCCTTTCGGGAGGGTGCATGCCACACACGATGTGCGGCGGCCAGGGTCCAGGGAATCCAATGAATCGCGACCACTTCCGATATGCCGTTCGACATTTCACACAAAAGGAAAGGCAAGGACACCAAAGCGAATCCCGCCACAGCACAATGTGCACCACGACCCAGCACCGTTTCCGCCAACGACTGCCCAGCAAAGCCTGCCAGTGCAATCCTCAACATCATGATTCCGTTGTAGGCAACAGCGGGCCCAAAAAGCCAGGCGATGGGCGCCCCTACAAACGCACCGATGAAGTCGATAAAGTACAGATCGCCACCGTCTGGCAACCCAATCAAACTCGTCGAAAATGGCAAATCAAAATTCGCCAAAGCATGGGGGACAAACCAATATCCCCAGGCATGGTTCCAAACATCCACATCAGGGTGGCCAATCAGCAAGCTTCCCATCGACGTGGAGGCAGGCCATGTCACCACCATGCTGACAAGGATCCAAAACAGTAGCCTCAATGTCCAGCGGCGGCCCGTCATGTAGTGCGACCTGGACGCTTGTTGATTTGAACCGCTGTAAAAATTCTCCGGATGGCCTGCAATTCCTCTTCACGGAGCGCAATCTGCCCCGCAATCGCATTTTCCATCGCCTGTTGTGCTGTACGTGCACCCACCAGAGCGCCCGTGATCCCCGGCTGGTGAATCACCCATGACACGACCAAGTTCGCAAGACTGATTTCATGCTGGTCCGCGATGCCTTGAACCTGGTCCAAGGCATCCAACACGCGTCGCCGATTTTCAGGGTGGTACAAGGGATCGGAGGATCGGCCATCACTTTCAGCAAAAGCCCGGTCCATCGTGACCCGACCCGTAAGAATTCCACGTGCCATTGGTGAATAGACGACGACCCCAATCTGGTTGTCCAGACAATGGGGCAACACATCCTTCTCGATACCGCGGTGCAATAGCGAGTACTTCGGCTGTGTGGAGGCGAGGGGAATGTCACCCAGTGCTGCTTGCGCCTCAGTCAGCTGTTCGGGGGAAAAATTCGATACGCCTATGGCGCCCACTTTCCCTTCCTTCACAAGCCCAGCCAAGGCCTCCATGGAGACCGGTATGGGTGTAGACGGATCGGGCCAATGACACTGAAGCAAATCGATATGGTCCACGCCCAAGCGCCGCAGGGATTGCTCTACTTCCCAGCGAATCGACTCCGGGCGCAGATTGCGAAAGATACGCCAAGCCCCGCCCGATGGATCGGTGGTGTCGAAAAAGTGTTCACCTTCTTCCGTGTCCCATCGAAGGCCCACCTTTGTCATCAGTTGAACTTGATCGCGAATCCCGCGTACACCACGACCCACAACCTCTTCTGAATGCCCAAACCCATACACGGGAGCGGTATCGATGCTCGTGATCCCCGCATCCACAGCAGCACGAATCGCACCGACCGACTCTTCATCATCGGTCCCACCCCAGAACCATCCACCCATGGCCCATGCACCCAAGATGACCGGAGAAACAGCGATCGAGGATTGACCCAGAGAATTTCGTTGCATGTTGTCCCTCAGAAGGGGCTTGGGCCCGTTTCTCGGGCCCGCCCCGTGGCCTGACTTCCGTCACCAGTACCTGCGTCTTGATTTGTACCGCTGGATCGCCGCTTGGTCTTGGATTGTTGCCGGCGTTTCCACATGCTCACAAACTCTTTTTCAGGTTCCGGTTTGTCGCACTCGGTCGAGATGGAACGGGGTGCAGTACCAGGAAGAAATGGCGCACGAATGGAACGACATCCTGGTTGAGGACGGTTTCCTGTAATCGTACAGATTCTGCGGTATTCGATTTGGGGTCCCTCAAAAGACTTGTCTGGAAGCCCTACATGTACGTCTCGCATCCACCATCCCCACAGTGGGGCAGCCACTTCGCTGGCACTGCCGCCGACCGATGTGGGGGTGTCGTATCCAACCCACAATGCGCTCGCGTAATGGGGTGTTCCGCCCACAAACCAGAGATCAAATTCTTTGTCTGTGGTGCCTGTCTTTCCAATGGCTTCGTCGGTATACCCAACAATCCCATTCACACCACGGCTGGCTCCACCGGTACCAGAAAGAACAACACCACGCATCAACTCGCGGGTCAGGGCCGCGGCCTCTGGCGACATCACTGGCCGCTCTGGGCTCAAAGCACCAACCGGTATTTGTCGGGCAGCATCCCGTGCAAGCAGCACGGGGCTTCCTGTGGATCTCCGTCCACCATTGACGACCGAACCCACGAACGCCGCCATTTCAAGCGTCGTCACTTCACCTTGCCCCAAGGCCAGACCCATTTCCTCCGGCAGCCAGCGCTTTTCAAAGCCCAGCCGATCAGCAAAATCAACCAGGTGTCGGGGACCGCCCAACTCTTCCAACAAGCTG